>Ga0326727_10001340_pt1 | contig 91905 bp, 80 predicted proteins | sample MB2enrmetagenome_FD_207643 | JGI IMG/M metagenome (GOLD analysis project Ga0326727, IMG submission 207643) | Lab enriched peat soil microbial communities from McLean, Ithaca, NY, United States - MB29MY | ecosystem: Environmental > Terrestrial > Soil > Wetlands > Peat | place: USA: New York...
CCAGCCGAACCGCCTCCTGCTTGAACTCCAGCGTGTACCTGCCTCGTTTTCCGTTCCGCATCCTCGTATCCCTTTCGCCATTACAACAGCTCGCTATGGGATACGTTTTGCGGGGGCAAGGTCATTTTGCGTTGGAGGGTGAAGGTGAAGGGGCGCGGCCGAGGGCTCCGGAAGGGGAGGATTTGGAGGCTTTGGGCACGAATTTGGGTTGTTTTCGGGCCAAAACAAGCCAAAATCATGGGTTGTTGTTTACTGACTAGTACATGGAGTGATTTTGTAAGTTATTCATATCACGGCTCTTATCGGAAATTGGGTCCTCAAAAAACCGCATTATTAGGGAGGGAAGTGAAAATAAATCGACTTTTGGATAACCAGTTGGTAACCCTTTGTGTGGTGCTGTTATTTCTTTGATTACCCCACCCCGAGGGTGACAGTGCAGTTGAAATGCGACGAGGAGTGGCGAGCGGCATAGCATCATTGTGCACTGGAGCCGCATAATTCTTTGCAATGCGTGGAGCTACGGTAATTGCAGGAAACCGTCGCCACGTTTGTGGTTTCCGAAGTCCTGGCTCAGGCGGCAGCTTTTGAGTTTTCCGTTTTCGTAAAACTCAACTGCCTGATCGTGCCCAACGATCGCCTTCCAGAATCCTCCGCCGGCGCAGGGAACGCCTTGAACCGCCTCGTCTCTGTCAAGGTAGCAGCTCATGAGCTTTCCGCTTGGATACAGCGCTGTGATAGAACCCTCTGCCGGACCGAGCGGTCCACCGCCGGAGCATCGAACACCGTTGAGCACGGTGTAGTGCTTCATCATCACGTAGCGGAGTCTACCATCCGGAAAAAGCTCGACGATTGATCCTTCGGGAATGTGGGTATCGCCGAAGTCGATCTCCCGCGAGACGGTGCAACGAGTCAAGCGGCCATCCGGAAAAAACCATGCGTAGCCACTGGCGCAGGCGTAGCCCTGGATGATAGTGGGTCGATCCAGGTGCTTTCGCTGGGATTCGGGAGGGGCATCGGCAGAAAGAAGCGACGCGCCGATCAAGACAGAGAGCAGGAGCAGGGCTTTCATGCGAACCTTCTGGTGCAGTTGCATTTTATACGGGCCAGGACGGATTGTCTGTGACGAGGCAAGTTGCCGGAGGGGCTCAAGAGGCTGCGGAAGAAGGCAGGAATTCAGGCAAAAGCTCCGAAAAGCATCCCTTAGGGGCCAAAGCCCGCCCCGGAAATTGAGGCACTTACGCCACGACTAAGGCCGTGCCCTAAAAAAACAAGCGTTATCGGCTTTGAAGAGCGCGGGCGAGGACGCGCGCGCTACAGCGGATCTGGAGATCGGCGCTACGGTTTCATCTCCCGCGGGTCGGCAACGACGGTGGACGACCGATACAAAGCAGAGTATTTCCGCAGCCTGTAAGGTCGTGCCTTGGTACTTCCAGGAGTCCCCGAAGGGGTTTTTCCGCAGAGTGTAAAGCCCGTACCGTTCAAACCGACCGACGACCGTCAAGCCTGCCATTGGAAGCAGATGGCGAAGCCGTCGGGGTCTTTGAGGTAGAGCTGCTTCATGCCGTAGGGAGCGACTTTGGGTTCCTGGAGATCGAGGCCGTTGCCGCGGAGGTAGCGATAGGCTTCGTCCACGTCGGGGCAGCCGATGAACAGGCAGACGTCATCGTGGGCGGCGATGGCGGCGGGATCGGGGGCCGGCGGGCGGCTGTCGAACTCGTAGCGGGTGTTGAGCATCAACTCGGCGCCGTTCCGCTTGAGCCAGACCCAATCGGAGTCGTGCTGGGAACGCGGGGGTGAGGCGCTGAAGACTTCGAAGCCCAGCAGGTCGCGATAGAAGCGGATCGAGGTGGGCATGTCGAAGACTTGAAAAAGGGGGCATAGGCCCTGGATTTGGATCGGCATGGGAGACTTCTTTGCGGAGGAGGGAGGTATCCCAGGTCCCAAAAGCGGGACATGGGGCACCCATTCTCAATCCAGCCCAGGAGAGCATACGGAGCTTGCTAGCAGCGGGCGATCTTGGGCGAGTCGAGGCCCTTGGTTGCGTTTCGGGTGTCAACCACCAACTGGGATTGGTCGACGATGGCCTTGTAGTCGTAGCTGGTGTGGTCGGTGACGATGAGGACGGCGTCGTACTGCCCGAGGTTGTGGAGCGGGGTGTTGGTCATATTGAGGTTGTAGTGGCGTCCGCGTCCCACGGTGGGAAAGAAGGGGTCGTTATAGGAGACGATTGCGCCCTTGTCGCGAAGCAACTCGATGATAGTGAGCGAAGGGGACTCGCGCAGGTCGTCGATGTCGCGCTTGTAGGCGATGCCGAGCACCAGGATTTTGGATCCTTTGATGGCCTTGGAGTATTCGTTGAGCGCGGCCGAAGTCTGCTGGATCACGAAATAGGGCATCTGCGTGTTGACCTCGCCGGCCAACTCGATGAAGCGGGTGCGGAAGTCGTATTGCTTGGCCTTCCAGGAGAGATAAAAAGGATCGATGGGGATGCAATGGCCGCCCAGGCCGGGGCCGGGATAGAAGGGATGGAAGCCGAAGGGCTTGGTTTTTGCCGCGTCGATGACCTCATGGACGTCGATACCCATGCGCATGCACAACTGTTTGAGCTCGTTGACCATGGCGATGTTGACGCAGCGGTAGATGTTCTCGAGCAGCTTGGTCATCTCGGCCGCCGCCGGGCAACTGACGGGGACGATGCGGCTAAAGATGGTGTTGTACATAAGCCCGGCCAGCTCCGCGGCGGCGGGGCTACAGCCTCCTACCACCTTGGGAATGTCGTGGCGGGCCACGGTGTCATTGCCGGGGTCCTCGCGTTCGGGCGAGAAGACCAGGAGGATTCCGGAATCGTCGAGGGTCCGGGCGACCTTGAGGCCTTTCGGGTTGCCGGCTTCGAGCAGCGGCAAAACGATCTCTTCGGTGGTGCCGGGATAGGTGGTGCTCTCCAGCACGATCAACTGGCCCTCATGGGCGTGGGGCGCAATGGAGTGGACCGTTCCGGTGACAAAGCTGAGGTCGGGCTCGTGGTGCTGATTGAGCGGGGTGGGGACGCAAATGATGACGGCGTCCATCTGGGCGATTTCAGAGTAGTCGGTGGTGGCGCGGAACCCCGATTTCTGGGCCTGCTGGATTTCGCTGGGGAGAATGCGCACGATATAGGAGCCGCCCGCGTTGAGCTTGGCCACTCTTTCGGGCACAACATCGAAGCCGGTAACCCGGAACCGCTGATCGCTGAATAAAAGGGCAAGAGGCAGCCCGACATAGCCCATGCCGACGATGCCGATGCGGGCCTCGCGGGATTCAATCTTGTTCTTGAGCGCGGCTAGACGGACGCGGGGCTCGCTGGTTGAGTTTTCGATTGCAGAAACAAAATCCGCGACAACACCGGCGGTGTGATCCACTCTGCCCCCCGATTGCATTTCCAGTTCGATTATGGCCTCTCGACCGTGCAGTTGCCAAGGTTGCGCGGATCGCGCCAGGGCTATGTTGTGTGGAAAGAAACAGAGATCCCCGGCCCAGATCAGGCAAGGCAAGCGATTCGATCTCCTGTGGCGGGTGTCCTCTGAGCTACGTTCAGTTCATTCCTGTCGATTGGCGCTATGGGATTTCGATGCAGACCCCGGGAGCGGGTTTACAGTCTGGAGGATATTTGTCGAAAAGGAGCCTCTGAAAACTGAAGCCGGAGGGCTGGGGCAATCGCATTTGGATCGTTGAAGGAGAGGAGTCAAACAGACTGCGGGAAAGGGGATGATTTCAGGGGAAGACTCTCAAGAGCAAACAGCAGGGGCTAAAGCCCGTCGATTCTATGCGGCCACTTGCGGCGCCCTTCGACTCCGCTACGCTCCGCTCAGGGGCAGTGACTTTATTCGGCGCCGCACGTCCTGGTATTGATCTCTGCATATCTTATTGATATATCATATAGTTATGAGCGTGTCGGGCGAAGCATCCGGGGGTAGAGAGCGGGTGCAACTAGGGTCGCTTGGTGGCGGCAAAGCCGCGCAGCATCGGCTCGATTGCGCTCTCTGCGCAGCGCCGGCATCGAACCGGCCCAGAGCGAGGGAGTAGAACTGTTTGTCCCGCCGAAGATGGCCAAGCGTGCTCTGCGCCGCGGCCGGGAACTGGAGCCCAAGCCAGGCGACAGGGAGGCGGTTTTAGCCTGCAAACAACGCTTGCGCCGAGAGGCGGGCAAGGAAATCTACAAACAGCCAGCGGCGACCAGCGAAACCGTCCATGCGGATCTCAGAAAGAAATAGAACTGCAAGTTCAACAAAACAAAGACAAATCGCAGGACGCGTTTCATGCCCTGTGGGTCGGCGAAGCCGGTGGACGACTGACTCGAAGCGTTGGCTGCGCGCAGAGTAGCCTAAACGGTCGCCGCGGCAAACCTCCAAGCCCCTTTGGGGGTCAACCAGCCATTAAGCCTCCGGCTCTTTCAAGGAGCAAAATGGGGTTGCTCCTTCCCTTATTGACCAGACCAAGGGTCTGGCGTCCCACTGCCGGTGGATGCTCACCAGTACCGCACCAGGGTCTTCGCGGGTGAGCCTTTGGGGCGTATACTGGCGTGTCTTTGGATTCCGAACGAAAATCAGGGTCGTGCACAACGGCTGCTAGTGGAGCCGGGTCGCAGGGTCCTTTGCGGGAGGCAAAAATGAAAACCTTATCACGCCGCGATCTGTTGAAGACCAGCCTGCTGGCGCCGGCTGTAGCGGCGGCTCACGGAATGACTCCGATGGAGGCCGCCATCCAAGTTGTGGGAGAGACGGCGGGTCCGCTTCCCACGAGGGCCAAGCGCGAATCCCCGATTTCAGGCGCGGGGCGCGAACGGCTCCTTTTGGATTTCGGGTGGCGCTTCCACTTCGGCGATGCCAACGACCCGGCCAAAGACTTTGGCTTCGGGAGTGGAAGGACCGGCAATTTCCAGAAGACGGGAAATTTTATTCCCGCCGGGGCCATTGCGTTCGACGATGGGGACTGGCGAAGCGTGGACCTGCCCCACGATTGGGCGGTCGAGCTGCCCTTCCAAAACGACCCCGCGCTCGCCAACAAGGGCTTCTATCCTCTGGGCCGGACCTACCCGGCGACCAGCGTGGGCTGGTATCGCCGCGTGCTTGAGCTTGCAGCCGCCGACGCGGACAAGCGGATCACCCTGGAGTTCGATGGATCGTACCGGGAGACGATGGTGGTCTTCAACGGCTTCTACATCGGTCGGCACAGCGGCGGCTACGATCCGTTCAGCTTCGACGTGACCGACTTTGCGAATGCGGGCGGGAAGAACGTGCTGCTGGTTCGGGTGGATGCCACCTCAAGCGATGGCTGGTTTTACGAGGGAGCGGGGATCTACCGGCACGTGTGGCTGGTGAAGACGAACCCGGTTCATGTGAAGCAATGGGGGACCCTGGTGACGGCCGACGTGCGCGGGGGAGAAGCAGCACTCAAGATCCGCACTGAGTTGGAGAATCACGGCAAGGCGGCGCAGAACGCGCGCGTGGTTTCAACGATTCTCGATCCCTCGGGCAACGAGGTGGGGAAGGCGGCTACAGACCCGAGGTCGATTGCGGAAGGGGGCGAGCAGACCTACGCGCAGGAGATAACGGTGAGGCGGCCGCAACTCTGGTCGCTGGAAGAGAGGAATCTGTACCAGCTAGTGAGCGAGGTGAGGGCGGGAGGCGAGGTAGTGGATCGCTACGCAACGCCGTTTGGCATTCGCACGGCTCAATTCGACGCGGAGAAGGGCTTGCTGCTGAACGGCAAGCCGGTGAAGTTGAAAGGGACCTGCAATCATCAGGACCACGCCGGGCTGGGAGCGGCGCTGCCTGACGCCGTGCAGTACTACCGGGTGAGGAAGCTTCAGGAGATGGGATGCAACTCGTTGCGCACCTCGCATAACCCGCCGACTCCGGAATTACTGGACGCATGCGACGAACTGGGGATGCTGGTGTTCGATGAGACGCGCATGATGTCTTCAAATCCCGAAGGCCTCAGTCAGTTCGGGAACCTGGTGCGGCGCGACCGGAACCACCCGAGCGTCTTCATGTGGTCGATGGGAAACGAGGAGGGACAGGCAAACGGGGACAAGGGAGTGCTGATTCTGACGGCGATGAAAGAAGTCGCGACGAAATTCGACGGCTCGCGGCCGGTGTCGATCGCGCCTACCGGGGCAATTGGAACGGGCGGCCTGGCGGTGTGCGACGCGATCGGCTACAACTACATGGACCCCGGCGCCGAGGCCTACCACAAAGCCCATCCGGAGAAGCCGGTCATCGGCACGGAAACCGTAAGCGCGGTGGGCACGCGCGGAATCTACATCACCGACCCCGACAAAGGCTACGTTGGGTCCTACGATCCGTATACCACCACGGGCCGAGCGTCGGCGGAAGGCTGGTGGAGCTTCTGCAATGCGCGCCCGTGGCTCTCCGGCGGCTTTGTTTGGACAGGCTTCGACTACCGCGGCGAGCCTTCGCCGAACGGGTGGCCCAACATCAGCTCGCAGTATGGGATCATCGATACCTGCGGCTTCCCCAAGGATTCGTTCTACTACTACCAATCCTGGTGGACCGAGCAACAGGTTCTGCACCTGTTCCCGCACTGGAATTGGCCGGGATACGAAGGAAAAGAGATTGCCGTTTGGGTCTATTCGAACCTGGACAAGGTGGAGCTGCTCGTCAACGGCCAGAGCCTGGGCACCAAGGATGTGAAGAAGGATTCCCACCTGGCGTGGATCGTCAAGTACGCTCCGGGCGTCATTGAGGCGAGGGGCTTCAAAGACGGCAAGCTGGCGATGACGGCCAAGCGGGAAACCACGGGCTCCGCAGCTAAGCTGGCGATCGATGCGGACCGCCGCGAGGTCTCCGCCGATGGCGAGGACGTAGCCTTCTTTGCCGTCGAGGTTCAGGATGCGCAAGGCCGCGTCGTGCCCATCACCGATAACCTGGTCACCTTCAAAGTCTCCGGCGAGGGAAAGCTGATCGGCGTCGGCAACGGCGATCCAACCGACCAGGAATCCGACAAGGGCACATCGCGCAAGGCATTCTGCGGCCTGTGCATGGCTATTGCCCAAACCACCAAGACTGCCGGGAAGATGACGATCGAGGCTTCATCGCCTGGGCTCGCGGGGGCCAGCGTCACGATTGCCTGCAAGGAGGTAAAGCTCCGTCCCCAGGTGGCGGTTTGGCAACGCCAGGCGCCGGTGGGATCTGGAATTACCGGCCTGTGGAGGCCGGTGCCGGGAGCCGGCGGCGCGACAGGCCTCATGGCATTCGTGGTGGGCGATGGCACGAACATCTTCACGCTGCGCCAGGATGGAAGCACCCTGACGGGAAGCGTGGAGGGGTTGGGCGGCGGCTTCTTTGGCGGCAGCGATGCGGGGATTCCCATCGCAGAGGGGAAGGTCGACGGCCAGAGCGTCTCGTTCAAGGCCGGCAACAGCACATTTTCCGGAACGCTGAAAGGGGACCGGTTGGAGCTGGTGCGGACGATCGATTTCGGCCGTTGGCTGTCGCGCTTGCCCAAAGAGCCGACGGGGCCGCGCCCGGCGATCGGACCGCCGCCGGATGGATCGGATCCGTCGTTCAATTTGCCTTCTCGGATGCCTCCGGGCATCTCGGTAATTCTGCATCGGGTTGAGCGGTAAAGGACGGCCGAAAACTCTCTGCGGCGATCGGTTCTTTCAAGAATCGCGATCGCCGCGATTGCCTCGCGGCACGATTAGGCGCATGGATTCATTCACCTGCCTGAGTCAGCGCGGCCGGTTTTGCCAATGCAAACGATTGCGGGTTTGGTGACGGTTCAGCCGAGGCGCAACACCGGGTGTACCAGAGCGGTGCCGCAATAGGCGCGCCTTTTCCGGCAGTGTGCAAGGCGGCATTTTCTTGCGGAAAATGCCGCTGGAGGGCGATGGTTTCGGGGTACAGGAATTGTGGAACCGCTATAGGAGTTCGAGAGTTTTTCTGGTTGGCGATGGCCCGCGAGCGATCGAATCGGGGATGTGAACGGCTTTGCGGGGGTAATCCGCAAAAGCCCTCGCAACGCCGGCAACCACGGATCAACCGAATGCTGCTCCGCGCTCCAGTGCAACAATAAGCAGCGGAACTCCGCGCGAGAGGCGGCTGGCAATCGGACCAGTCCGATCGCATGGGTAGCACGAGCTGTTCTGCGGGCGCGCATCGTGATGGCGGATACAGGAGACCATCTGCCCGCCGGGGTAGATTGTTTCCCAGCGATGCGCCGCACGATCGCACTTGCGCTGACGATAGTGTTCAGCTTCACGCCGATCGCGCCGCTATTTGGCCCCGATGCGGAGGCGAGTCTTCCCCCGTGCTGCCGCATGAATGGCAAGCATCACTGCACGATGCGGACGATGCAGCGGCCCAGCGGCAACCAGAAGGGATTCACAGCGGTCTCGGAGAAGTGTCCTTGGCGGCCGTTCCGCGGGTGCGCCGCTTCTTCCTCGATCTATAAGCGGGAAGCCGGGGAGCAGTTCTACGCGGACGTTGTCCGTCATCCCGGTTGCGCAGCGCAGACCGAGGCGCATTACCGCATCTCTTTTCTCCGCAGCCATCAAAAGCGCGGTCCTCCCGATCCTCTTGTATGACAGCAAGTAGTTCATAGCGGATTGGACTGGGGTGTCTTGTCCGGAGACCTCCTGTCTTTCTTCAAGCAAGAGGAGAAGGGATGAAAGCCAAGTTCCTGCTGGCGCTTTTGCCAGCCTTCTGCCTTTGCGGGGCGGCGCGCTCGATCTATGCCCAACAACGTCCCGAATCAGGCGCGAACCGGATGGCGACCGGCCACATCGCCGGGGTCGTGAAGGACCCGTCGGGCGCGGTCGTCCCCGGGGCAAGAATCGAACTCAAGAGGCTCAGCGGAGGGTTCAAGAAGTGGAAGGCAGCAGACCCGCAAGGGAAATTTGTATTCAATGAGGTTCCGGTGGGGCATTACCAGGTTACGGTCGCGGCCAGCGGTTTTGAGATAGCGGTTCTTTCCGATGTTGCCGTTGCCGCAGACGCCGAGACGGGGGCCGATGTGGCGCTGAGAATCGCTCCGGTAAAGGCCTTTGTGCAGGTCAACGAATCCGCGATGGCAACCGAGGCCGCAACGCGGCACGCGGTGGACTCCGACGAGCAGGCGCGCAACCGCAACGCGGCGGGGTTGGTGGCCAAGGCGCCCGGCGTCAGCCTGCGTGAAAACGGCCAGCTTGCCAGCATTCCATTTCTTCACGGGTTGGGAGACGAGCGGACCAAGCTGGTGGTGGACGGCATGACGGTTTCCTCCGCCTGCCCCAACCACATGAACCCGCCGCTCTCCTACATTGCGCCGTCCCATGCGGCCGAGGTGACGGTCTTGGCCGGTATTACGCCGGTCAGCCTGGGCGGCGACAGCCTGGGCGGAACGGTGGCGGTCGATTCACGTCAACCGGTCTTCGCCGGAGCCGGAGAACGGCTGCACGAGGAGGGCGGCTCGACGGGCTTCTATCGCTCGAACGGACAGAACTATGGCGGGGCGGTTTCAGACTGGGTTGCGGGCCGCCATCTGGGAATCGGCTACACCGGAAGCTGGGCCACCAACGACGATTACACCGACGGCAGGGGCCACAAGGTCACATCGACCTATGCGCAGAGCACCGACCACACCGTGACCCTGGCGGCGCAGGGCGCGGGCACCCTCGTCGTCCTCCAGGCCAGTCTGCACCACACGCCGTACGAGGGCTTCGTCAGCGCGCAGATGGACCTGGTGCGCAACTATGCCGAGTCGCTCAACCTGCGCTACCGCAGAAGTCTTGAGCGCGGCCTGCTCGACACGCATGTGTTCTGGCAGAATACCTGGCACTCGATGAACATCGGAAGAGACAAATCCACCTTTCCCATGCCGATGTGGATGCCGATGAACACACACGGAAGGGACCTCGGCTACTCTGTCAAGCTTGAACTCCCGCTGACTGCGCGGCACACGCTGCTGGCGGGCAACGAGCTGCACCGCTTTGTTCTGGACGATAGATGGCCCGCCGTTGCCGGCACGGCTCCGTATATGGGTCCCAACACCTTTATCAACATGAACGACGGCCGCCGGCTGCGGCTTGGGAGCTTCGCGGAGATCGCCAGCAAGTGGAACGCTCACTGGACCACCCTTGCCGGGCTGCGCAACGATACCGTGTGGACGAACGCCGGCCAGGTGCAGGGCTACTCGGACATGTATGCGGTCGATGCGGACGCATTCAACGCGCTGAACCGCGCCCACGCGGACCCCGATATCGATGCAACTCTATCGGCGCGCTACGACGCGAACGCGGCAGGCACATATGAATTCGGCTATGCGCGCAAGACGAGGGCGCCGAATCTTTACGAGCGCTACGCCTGGTCGACCAACACGATGGCCAGCGGGATGATCGGATGGTTTGGCGACGGCAACTACTACGTGGGCAACGTCGGCCTCAAGACGGAGATTGCCCACACCGTGAGCGGCACCGCGGGTTGGCACGACCGGTTGCGCCAAGCGTGGGAGATCAAGCTCAGGCCGTACGAGACGCATATTCAGGATTACGTGGATGTGGACACCGTGGGAACGGCGATGTACGGCATGAGCACCTTCGCCCAATTGCAATTCGCCAACCACAACGCATCGATTCATGGCGCCGATCTCTCCGGCAACGCAGCGGTCTGGAGCAATTCCAGCTTCGGGCAGGGCAGGATCGGCGGCGTCGCAGGTTGGCTGCACGGTGAAAGGCTCGACACGCACACCGGACTCTATCAGATGATGCCGCTCAATGCGCGCGTGGATTTCGACGAGGAACTGAAGGGATTTGCCGCAGGCCTCGGCGTTCAGGCCGTGGATCGCAAATCGAATGTGGACCCGCATCGCTTTGAACAGACCACGCCGGGATACGCGCTCTTGAACCTGCACGCGGGCTATCGGCGCGGCCACCTGGCGGTCAGCGCCGCCGCCGAGAATCTGCTCAACAGGGAATACGAGCTGCCGCTGGGAGGAGTGAACTTCGACGACTTCATGGCCAGCATGTGGATGAGCCGGATCATGCCGCTGACGGGACGGGGACGATCGATCTATGCCGGCCTGAGTGCCGAGTTCTGACTGGACGGTAGGGAGGTCATGGCGGAAGAGCAGACCGGTCTCCAGCCGGTTTTCCCGGAAGTGGCGGGCGGAGGCTCAACCACTTGAGATTCGAGAGCCTGGGCGCGGCATGAGTCGTAAGGCTCGATGTTTAGAATGAATGGGCTGTTGTTTGTCGAGGTTGAGTCACCACCGCGGCGGTCTGGAGTTGTGGCCCGTGCCGGGGTGCATTGGGGGTTCTTGACTCCCCGGTTCGAAAGGATCTGGCACCTGGGCCAGAGGGCCGCGGATGCCGGCGATCTGCTGCAATGGGAATGGGGAAGGGAAGGGAATTGTATGTGCCGCTCAGTTGTTTTGTGTTGCGTGCTGATGGTTCACGGCTTGGCATTTGGGCAGGAGGCGAAGGCAACGAGGCCTGCCATAACCGGTATTTCGCATATGACGCTGTATGCGGACGACGTGAAAAAGTCGCAAGAGTTCTATGCCGGATTGCTTGGCTGGGAGCAGGAGCCGGCGGGCGGGGTGGAATCCGGCGTGCGGTTCTATGCCAATCACGCGCAGTACATCGAGCTGGTGACGCCGCCGAGCAAGGGACTCGCCAATCGCTTTGTTGGGATTGGGTTTTCGACCGGCGACGCCGAGGGGTTGCGCCGGTATCTGGGAGCGCATGGGGTTGCCGTGCCGAAAACAGTGAACGTCGATCGAGCAGGGAACAGGTCTTTTGAAGCGAGAGATCCGGAAGGGAACCGGGTTGAGTTTAGCGAGCAGAGCGCGTACGCGCCAAAGGGGGCCGAGGCCGCGGCGGATCGGGTTAGCGGGCATATCATCCACGCGGGGTTTGTGGCGCATGACCGGGCGGCGCTGGATCGGTTCTATAAGGACGTGCTGGGATTCCACTTGTACTGGGCGGGCGGCGCGAGCGCGGAGCGCACGGATTGGGTGATGATGCAAGTGCCGGAGGGGACGGACTGGCTGGAGTACATGTTGTATCTGACCCCCACGGCCACGCGCGAACAACTGGGTGGCGCGAACCACTTTTCGCCGGGAGTAGTGAGCGTGGTTGAGCTGGCAGAGAAGCTGAAACAGCGGGGCTGGGCGGCATCGGAGCAGGTGCATCCGCTGCTGGGGGTGGATGGGAAGTGGCAACTGGACCTGCGCGATCCGGATGGAACGCGGGCGGAGTTCATGGAATTTCAGCCGGTGAAGGCGCCTTGCTGCGCGCCGTTCACCGGCCCGCAGCCTAGCCCGCCGGTGGGCTGGTAGAGGGTTTTAGCGGTGAAAGACGGGGAGCGGATCAAAGGGGAAAAGAAGCAACGCCTCTTGCCGGGACTGGCGGTGGGGGATGGGTATACGCGGCATCCGTTCGATCTGCGGCATGGGACGAGGACGAGCGGGCTGGTGGCGGGGAGGCACCTGAAGAGCGGTCACCGGCATGACCGGCATGCGACAGCTTACTACGGGGTCGCGCCATCGGTGTTCTCTGCTTTGGTCAGGCGCTGGCGAAGGAGCGGGCCGGCGGGAAGGGTGGAGGAGTTCAGTTTTGTGGATGTCGGGGCGGGGATGGGACGGGCAGTGTTGCTGGCCTCGGAGTTACCGTTCAAGGCGGTGGTGGGGGTGGAACTGCACCCGGTGCTGGCGCGGATTGCGCGGCGGAATGCACGGCTGTGGCGGGCGGCGGGTCGGGCTTGGGCGCCGTTGAAGATTGTCTGCCGGGATGCGGTGGAGTTTGCGATGCCGGCGGGGCCTTGCGTGGCGTTCCTGTTCAATCCCTTTGGAGCGGCAGTGATGGGGCGGCTGCTGATGAGCTGGCGGAAGAACTTCAAGGGGCGGGAGGGCGAGCTGGACATTCTCTATGTGAACAACGAGCAGGAGGGCGTGCTGGAGAGCGTGACGGGATACAGGCGGCTGTTTCTGGGGCAGGTGCGGCGTTCGAAGGCGGATGCGATTGCGGACCATAGAATCATGGCCAATCAGCCGGAGGGGGAGTATGCGTCGGCCAACTGGGAGGATTGCTCGATCTGGCGGTTTGTTGGAATTGGAGCGGCGAGTTAGCAAGTTGGCGGGTTGGCGTGCGAATTAGCAGTGAAGTTGACGGCCTCGGTATTGCAAGGGAGAAGGAATTTGAATGGAAGACGTTTGATTCTTGGGTTGGGCGAGTTGTTGTGGGATATGTTGCCGGATGGGCCGCGTTTGGGCGGTGCGCCGGCGAACTTTACGGTGATGGCGGGGCGGCTGGGGAATCACGCGGCGATTCTGAGCCGGATTGGGTTCGACGAGTTGGGCCGGAGGGCGACGGAGCGGATGAAGGAACTCCGGGCGGACGCGGGATTCTTGCAAGTGGACCCGGCACATGCGACCGGGCGGGTGGCGGTCGAGTTTGAGCGCGGGCAACCAAGCTATACGATCCACCGGCCGGCGGCGTGGGATTTTCTGGAGCTTTCGAATGAGTGGGCGCGGCTGGTGGCGAGAGCGGACGCGGTGTGCTTCGGATCGCTAGCACAGAGGAACGGGGAATCGAGGGAGACGATTCAGAGGCTGTTGGCGCAGACATCGGAACGATGCGTGCGAGTGTTCGACGTGAACCTGCGAGCGCCGTTCTATTGCGGCGAGGTGATACGCGGGTCGCTGGAGCTGGCCACAGTGGCGAAGATGAACGATGCCGAGGTGCCGCTAGTGCTGGAAATCCTGGGTTTGGAGACCGGGGGCGAGTTGCGGCGGAGCGCGGAGCGGCTGCTCGCGGAGTTTCCGGGCCTAGGGATGGTGGCCGTGACACGGGGCGGCGAGGGGAGTCTGCTGGCCACCAAGGACAAGTGGCACGAGCATCGTGGGATTCCGGTAAAGGTGGCCGACACGATCGGGGCGGGAGATGCGTTTACGGCGGCGCTAACGCATTATCTGCTGCGCGGGGCGGATCTGGCGACGCTGAACGAGGCGGGGAACCGGTGGGGCGCATGGGTGGCCTCGCAGGCGGGCGCCATGCCGGAATTGCCGGATCAGGTAAGAGCGGGTATCGAGGCGGCGATTGAGGCGTCGGCGGGCTAGCGGAGCTTTACGCGGCACTCGATCCATGTGGCGGAGATGACGCACTGAGAGCGTTGAAACAAGTGAATAAGCGAAGAAGTTAATGAGCGAAAAAGTGAAGGAGTGAGCGGGGAACGGTGGTCAGGCGAGGATGCCGATGTAGGCTTTCCAGGGGCCGACGGCATCGCGGTATTCTCTGGCCATGGTAGTGGCGATTTGGGCGATGTGGCTGAGGTCGTGAACGGCCCATGCGGCGAGCAGGTGGCTTAAAGTGACGGGGCCCAATTCGGGATGCGCGCCGCGGAGGTCGAGTTGCCGCTCGGAGACCGCCAGAGCGCGGAGGGCTTCGAGGCTCTGGAGGCGCAACTGGGCGAATCGGTCCAGTAAATCTTCCACTTGCTTGCCGGCGATGTGAGGCTGAAAGGCGAACCGGTCAAAGGGTTCGAAGGGGCGTGTCTCTCCGCATTCGAGAACGATGCGGACGCGCGGGATCCAGTCGGTGAGCTCGCCGTGGATGAGGTGACCCAGGACATCGATGGGGCTGAAGGAGTCGGGCGTGGCGCGGCAGTGAAGCCAGGCGGCGGACTTGTTTTGGAGCAAGGCTCGCAGGACGGCGGGCGTTTGCGCAAGGACTTCGGTTGCCTGGCCGATTTGAAGTTGCATGGGGAGATTCCTTGGACAAGATGGGCTGATGACGATTGTAGCGCCCGTGGAGAGAAGCCGAGAACGGCAAGCGGGAATGTGCGGGTGCGATAGAGTGATTCTATTGTGATTATCAATGTCGCCAGGCGCGCGCACGACCATAACTGGGAACTGGATCCGATTACGCGGTCGCTGCTGGATACAGACTTCTACAAGCTGCTGATGCTGCAATTCATCTGGAAGCATTTTTCGGCCATACACGCATCGTTTACGCTGCTCAATCGCACCCCCGGGGTACGGCTTGGCGAGATTGTGGACGTGGCCGAATTGCGGGAACAACTGCAGTCGACGAGGACGCTGCGCTTCCACAAATCGGAGTTGATCTGGCTGGCTGGAAATACTTTTTATGGGCGCCGGGGCATCTTTGAACCGGCATTCCTGGAATGGTTGGAGCGGGATTTCCGGCTCTCGGACTTCGATCTGTCGGTTGAGAACGGCCAGTTGCGGCTGCGCTTCGACGGTCTCTGGACCGAGACGACGATGTGGGAGATCTATGCGCTTTCGGCCATCGACGAGTTGAAGACGCGGGCCAGCCTGAAACGGCTGAGCGAGTTTGAGCTGGACATTCTGTATGCGCGGGCGAAGACAAAATTGTGGGAGAAGATGGAGCGGCTGCGCGGGGTCCCGAGGTTGAATGTGAGCGACTTCGGAACGCGGCGGCGGCACAGCTTTCTATGGCATGAGTATGTAGTGAAGGCGATGAGCGATGTGCTGGGCGCGAGCTTTGCGGGGAGTTCGAATACGTATCTGGCGTACAAGCACGATCTGGAGGCGATCGGCACCAACGCGCACGAGTTGCCGATGGCGCTGGCGGCACTGGCGGATTGCGACGAGGAGTTACAGTCCGCGCAATACCGGTTGCTGGAGTTATGGCAGCAGACTTACCAGGGCGAGTTGCTGATCCTGCTGCCGGACACGTTTGGGACGACGCAGTTTCTGCAGGGCGCGCCGGAATGGGTGGCGGACTGGACGGGGCAGCGCATCGACAGCAAGGACCCCTATATTGCGGGCGACGAGTATATTGCCTGGCTGGAGGGGCGCGGCCGGGATGCCAGGAAGAAGCGGCTGATCGCCTCGGATGGGCTCGATGCCGAGCAGATTCTGGGGCTGCATGCTTACTTTGGCGGAAGGATTCTGAACGGCGCGACGGTGAGGGACTTTGAGCGGGCGAGCGACTTTGAAGATGGGCGGAAATGGGCGCCGGACCGGCGCATACGCTTCAGCGCGGGGTGGGGGACATTTCTGACCAACGACTTTCGCAACTGCAATCCGCTGGGCGACGAGGGGTTCAACCCGGTAAGCCTGGTGTGCAAGATGACCGAAGTGGAGGGCAGGCCGGCGGTGAAGCTCTCCGACAACTATCGGAAGGCACTTGGACCGGCGAGCGAGGTGGAGCGGTACCGGCAGGTGTTTGGGACGGCTGGGGTGGAGAATACACCGGTCCTGACCTGATGCTCATTGGGCCGGCGGCTGCGCGGACGGGTTGGGAGGTGGGATGGGACGGTGCTTGGCGCGAAGCCAGGCGACCAACTGGGCGATCTGCTCGTCGGTGAGGGAGTCTGAAAAGGGCGGCATTTTCTTGCCGCCGTTGAGAATCTGGCTGGCGATTTTTTGCGGAGGCCAGTTCTTGTCCTTGCGCAGGTCTTTCAGGTCGGGTCCTTTTTTGCCGCCGGAACCGCCGGGACCGTGACAGTGAGCGCAATCCTCTTTTGCGAACAGAATTGCGCCGGCCAGCTCGGCGGCTTTGGTTTGTGAGCCGAGGAGGGCATGGGCGGGGAGCGGGGCGAGCAGGATGAGTGCGAGGGGAAGGGCGGCGCCGAGAAGCTTCAGGGGAAGAATCACAGGGATCATTCTCGCATTTCAGAGCGGCGGCCCGCCTCCATCTTTGGTAGGTGAGGGACGAAAAGCTTAGATATTCATGCAGCCTCCGGAATGCGGCGATCGCGCCGTTGCGGGCCAATTCATTTGAAACGGGACAACCAGCAGTACAATTGGCGGGATTCTTGTTCGGCAAGTGAAATCCAACGCAGTTCAGAGCGTGGTCGAGGGAATTGGCGGTGCAAGCGGAGATTCGCGTAGAAAGGTACTTTATGAAAGCGATTGTGTACGAACAATACGGATCGCCGGATGTACTCGAGTTCAAGGAGATAGCGACACCTGCGCCGGCGGACGATGAGGTATTGGTCAAGGTTTACGCGGCATCGGTAAATACTCTGGACAGGGCCGGATTAAGTGGCCCGTTGTTTGCCAGGCCGATGATCGGGGGACTGCTCAAACCAAAATACAAGATCCTCGGCTCCGATATTGCGGGGCGGGTTGAAGCGGCCGGCAGAGACGTCAAACAGTTTCGGCCGGGCGACGAGGTATTCGGAGCAAAAAACTGGTTTGGGGGAAGAAGGTTGGGAGGGTTTGCCGAGTATGTGTGCGCCGTTGAAGAGGAATTGGCGCTGAAGCCGGCCAACATATCGTTCGAGCAGGCAGCAGCCGTATCCGTGGCGGGACTCACCGCCCTTCAGGGTCTTCGCGACAAGGGACGAATCCGGCCCGGCCAGAAGGTTCTTGTGGATGGCGCGTCTGGCGGCGTGGGTACGTTTGCGGTGCAGATCGCCAAATCGTTCGGGGCGGAAGTCACTGCCGTATGCAGCACGCGGAATGTTGAGACGGCGCGATCGATCGGCGCAGACCATGTGATCGATTACAAGCGGGAAGATTTCACCTGGAGCGGGCAAGGTTACGATCTGATTCTTGCCGCGAACGGCCATCGCTCGATCTTCGCATACCGGCGGGCGCTGCGCCGGGACGGGATCTATGTCATGGTTGGAGGCGGTTTGTTTCAGATTCTTCAGGCTCTGCTACTGGGACCATTGTTGTCCCTGATGGGGAGCAAGAAGATGTGCATGGTGATGGCGAAGCTCAGCAAAGAGGACTTGGTTGTTCTGGGGGAGCTTCTTGGAGCCGGAAAGGTTATACCCGTAATCGATCGACGTTACCCGTTAAGCGGCGTGGCTGAGGCTTTCCGTTATCTTGAGGCCGAACATGCGCGCGGGAAAGTGGTCATCGATGTAGCACTTGGCGACGGCGCTCAAAAAGCCGCTACGCCAGACCGCGATTCATAACGCTACGGCAGGCGAGCCTGGATTGGCGCGGTCCGAAGCCGTCGAGGCTGGGAACTGTGCCGCCGCGGCAACCCCTGAAGCTACCGCGAAAAACAGGTCCGGCCGCGCCGTTGGCTTTCCCAACCGGCGCGGCCGGATTAGCGTGTTGCGATGGCGCCGCGGGTTGGACTATCTTCCCTCCCTGGGCGCGAAGCCGAAGGTTACCGAGACGGTGAGGCTGCGCGCCGACATGAAGGTTGGCTGGTCGCTGCCGCTGATCGGGGTGGGCCCGGTGGTAGTGAAGGGATCGGTTAGCGTTGTGCCGGGGATGGTCTGCGTGGCCGCGGCGCCGGTCAGCCCGAGGGCGGTGATGTTGTGCTGATTGAGCAGATTGTTGGCAGCCAACCTTATCTTGGTCTGGTCGAAGAGAGAGTGGTTGCGGACCGTGTAGTTGATGTAGGAATCGAGCGTGCTGAAGGGATTGATGGTGCCCTGGTTGTGATAGGCGCCATTGTCCAAGCGCTGCTCGCCCACACGCTTGTTGAAGATGCCCAGATCAAAGCCCCTGCTTTGGTAGGCGAGTCCCTGCAACTCCGTGTCGGCGGGAGTCTGCTGCACCCACAGTCCGGAGGGAGCGCTTACATAGTAGGGGGCAGTTGCGGTGCCGGCATTCAATTCCCCTGAGTAGTAAGCGTTGGCCGCGGTTGCATTCAGATAAAGGTTGAGGCCCTTCATGAGGACCGCGGTGGTCTCGAACTCGACGCCCTGGGTGATGGAACTGGGTTGCAGATAGTTGACGGTTTCCGAGGTGGTGGGGTCGATGAGGCTGGAGTAGCTGTTCTGGAAGCGGATGTGGTAGGCATCGGCGTCGAGGGTGAAGCGATTGAGCTTCATGACCGAGCCAATCTGGTAGGTGGTGGACCTCTGCTGCTTGGGCGGAGTCAACAGGCCCGGCGTGGGATTGACCGACGTAGGAGTGTGGGAAAAGTCGTAGACGCTGCTGGGCGGCACGATGCTACCTGTCGACGCCTGGGCATAGACCGACCAGTCGGGATGGATGCGGAAGTTGAAATCGAGCGAGGGCAGGGTGGCATAGAAGCTGCCGGTGTCTTCGACAGTGGCCGAGCAGGCGGCGGTGGTGCTGGCGCAGGTGAGGGGCCCGACGGTCTTGCCGTCGTCGGCGTGATGCAGCACGTCGAAGGTGTAGTAAGCAAACTTGGTTCCCGCGGTGAGATTGAACTTCGGGGTCACGTGGAACTCGTATTCCGCGTAGGGTTGATAGGAGTTGGTCCAGAACTGCTCGGCGAAGTTGGGAAGCGGCTGATCGGTCCAGTTAGCGAGCGGATCGGAGGGGTACTGATGGCGGTCGGTGCGCGCCCACTCATACCACATGCCGGTGCGCAGGACGCCGACTTTTGAAGTCTGGGAGAGAACCGCGGTCTCTCCGTACTTGCGATAGCTGTTGTATTTGTCGACCCCGCAGGGCTCGGCAATTGTCGCCAGGCCCGTGGTCTTGCTGGTTTTGCCGGTGACCAGGACATTGCAGGGAGCGATGGCAGCGCCGTTGTAATAAGCTACGGCCTTCGAGCCTGTACCGGCGACGATTGCGCCAGGGACCAATGAGGGGTTGGCAACGGCAGCAGCCTGGGTCACCTCGGTGATCGGAGCGGCGTTGGTGAAGAGCTCGGCGTTGTCGTAGTTATAGGTGTAGCCCTTCACATCGAGATAGAAGCCGTGTGCGTACTCGGTCTTGACGCCGACATACTCAAAGTCGGTGGGGACCTGGTAGGAGTTGTACTGGTAGTCAAGCCAGTTGACAGGGTCGGAGTTGTTGACCATCTCGAAGTTGTAGCCGTATCCGGTATAGGGGAGAATTCCGTTGGGCGCAGTGTTGTAGGTAACGCCATTGATCGATGTCGTCGCGGCGCAGGTGGTGGTGCTGTTGGCGGAGGACGCGCCCAGGGTCTGGCAGCGAGTGGGATTGAGGCCGTAGGTGTTGGCGTTGAGCTGGATGACGCCGCTGAAGCCGGTGAGAACGGTTTTGGGAGAGAACTGGTACTGATAGAGCAGGGAGCCCGCATTGCGGAGATTGTAGTTGAAGGTCTGGTAGCCGTCCGAGGTCATGTGGTGGACGTCGACAAAGAGGTTCGATTTTTTGGGACCGCCGAAGAGTCCGAAGCTGCCGGAGTTGAATGCGCCCTGGTAGAGCTTGGTGTTCCAGGTACTGTAGGTAACGGTTCCGCGAACGTCCTGTTCCGAGGTGAGCGGCTCGGAGAGAAGGTGGATGGAGCCGCCGAAGGGGGTGGGCCCGATGGTGGAGGCGGAACCGGGGCTGCGGTCGAAATCGACCCCGCCGATCCACTGCGCCGGGAAGAATGCCCAGGAATGGTGAGTGGGGGTGTTGGTGTCGTAGAAGGGAATGCCGTCGAAGTCGATGTCGTAATCGCCGTCGGGGAAACCGCGGAAGTAGGTTTTGCTCTGGCCCAGGCCGACGCCGTCGCTGGAGGTGGTGAATGCGCCGGGGACAATCTGCACGATCTCGCCGAAGTCGGCGACGGGCGAGGTGAAGTTGTGAATGTAGGTGTTGGAGATCAGCGACTGGGCGGAACGCTCTTCAATGAATCCGCCGCTGGGGGCGGTTTGCGAGGCGACGGAATCGATGCCGGCGTTGACCGTGATCTCCTGGATGACCGAGCTGACCATCAAGGTGAGAGCGACCTGCTGGGTTTGTCCCTCGGCAAGCGCAATGCCGCCCCTGGAGCTGGTGGCGAAATCGGCGGCCGTAGCTTCGACGGTGTAGGTTCCGGCGGGCAATCCGTCAATCGAATAGTGTCCGCTGGCGTCGGTGCGAGTGGTCCTGACGGCGCCGGCTGCGCCTTTGGCGGTAACGGAGGCATTGGCGACAGACCCGCCTCGCGCGTCAACGACCGTGCCTTCGAGTTTTGAACCGCTTGCCTGTGCATTGAGCGTAACGGCAGAGAAAAGGACCAGAACATACATGGCCAGAGTGAAGGGGGCTTTCCATGCGCTCGCGATCGAGTGTGTCAAGATGGACCTCCAATGGTGGGTGTTGCGATTTGATCTGCGATCCAGGATGGGTGAGAGATGGGAAATCCCACACCTCAGCAAAACGTAGCAACGCGATGCAACACTCAAGTTAAGAGGAGGTTACGTTCAGGTTACAGGCGGTGGAAAAGCGGGGATAGAACCGGTGTCTCCGCTGCCTTTCAGCAGGGAGGCAGAAACGGGATAGAATCCGCGGGAGTGGACAACAGAAGTCTGGGCGGGGAGTAGGCTGCTGGGTATGAGCGTGAAGGCGGGCTGGCATGCGGCGGAATTGCGGCGGGAGTTGGGTGCGCGCAACCGGCGTTGGGCACGGGGACGCGCGCATGTGGAGAGCTACGGCAACCCGCCGGTGATTGTGTATGCGCCTGAGCACCCCACAGACGAAGACCTGTCTCTCCACCCCAAGGAGCAAAAGCGGCTTCTTGGGGGCCCCGGTGCGAGGACCCCGCAGCAGGGAAGACATGGGAACTTCTTCGATCCGGCGTATACAGCGATCCTAGCGCGGCCGGAGTGGATGCGGCGGTTCGACAAGATTCATGCGCAGGGACGGGCGCTACCGAAGGCGGAACGAAGATGGAGGGAGCTGGACTCGTCGATGAGCTCGGATGCGCTGCTGATGAACGTGTTTTGCACGCCGGGGGCGCCTGCGGTGCGGCAGGCTCTTGGAGCAGAGGGTGAGGGGCTGCCGGTATTCGGATGGAAGGCGCGTGTGCCGCTGGCTTCGGGCAGGTTCGACCGGACCGAGGTGGATATGCGCTGGGGCGGTCTTCTGGTGGAGGCCAAGCTGACGGAGGGTGATTTTCAGACTCGCGAAGCACGCGTGGTGGAGGGGTATCGGGATTTCGATGCTGTCTTTGACAGGGAGTTGCTGCCGCGAGTGGAGTTGCGGACGGCGAGGCGAAGAGATGCTGTGGAGTTTGTGGAGGAGTTTACGCAGGAGTGGGAAGAAGCGGTCGAAAGCGAGGATTTGGCGCGGGAGTTTCAAGCGGGGATTGTGGCGCGTGCCCGGGAGGCCGAGCCGGCCGCGGCTGGATATGCGGGCTACCAGCTGATTCGGAATGTGCTGGCGGCTTACGCGGAGGGGTGCAGCTTTTGCGTGCTGCACGACGAGCGCAGACCGGACTTGCGGGAGGCATGGTTCGAGGTGATGGCGGCGGTGAAATCGGCCGAAATGCGGGTTCGGTTGAAGGTGCTGACGTGGCAGGAACTGGCGCCGCTGCTGCCGGAGGGGTTGCAGGAGTTTCTGGACTTGAAGTACGGAATTGTGGGTGCGGGAAGGGTGGCCATGGGAGTGGAAGGGTGGCCTTAGCAAAGCGGTGCTAACCTTGTCAGCGTAGCGGGCCGCGATAGGCGGATGGGTCGCCGCGATGGAGTTGGCCCAGATTCATGGCCAGGAGAAGACTTGAAGTGAACCGTCGCCAACTGTTGTATGGAACCGGTATCGGACTCGTGTCCAGCGCCATTGCAGGTACGGCGGGAAGAGCGGGTGCGGCGAACGATGAAACGTCAGCGGCGAAGACTCTGGAGCTTGCCGACTACCAGCCGGCGAGCATGCTGCGCGTGCCGGAAACCCACGTGGAACGGGCGCGCTACCCAGTAATCGACGTGCACACGCACATCACCGTGTCCTCCAGAATCGTGGAGGGCGTGGCCATGGCCGCCGAGCGCAGGTTTCTCGCCGCAGGCGATGAGCTGATCCCCTTGATGGATCGCAGGAACATTCGCTCCATGGTGAATCTTACCGGAGGATTCGGAGCCGGCTTGGCGGAAACCGTGAGCCGCTACGACAAGAAGTTCCCCGACCGTTTCTATACGTTCACCGAGCCATGCTACGCGCGGTTTTTGGAGCCGGACTATCCCCGGATACAAGCCGATGCGATCGAACAGGCGCATCGGGACGGAGCGCGGGGGCTGAAGATTCTGAAGACACTCGGCCTTTTCCTCAGAGAGAACATCGTGGCGGGAGCGCTGGTGAAGATCGACGACCCGCGCTTCGATGCCATGTGGGATGCGTGCGGGCAATTGAAGATGCCGGTAGCCATTCATGTCTCCGACCCGGTGGCTTTCTTCACGCCGACCGACCGCTTCAACGAGCGCTACGAAGAGCTCAGCGAGCATCCCGACTGGTCGTTTTACGGACGGGACTTTCCTTCCAACGCCGAATTGCTGGAGGCCAGAAACAAGGTGATGGCCCGTCATCCACAGACGCGATTCATTGTGCTGCACGTGGGCAACTTTGCGGAGGACCTGGGAAACGTGGGCATGAATCTGGACCGTTTTGCGAACATGAACGTCGATATCGCCGCGAGGATCGGCGAGTTGGGCCGGCAACCGCGAACGGCGCGCGCCTTCTTTGAGAAGCATCAGGACCGCATTCTTTTCGGGACCGATGCAACGCCACACGCCGACGATATGCCGCAGCAGATGTTCAACGACCGGCTCTATCAGATTTATTATCGATTCCTTGAGAGCGACGACGAGTACTTCGACTATGCTCCCGCGAAGGTGCCTCCGCAAGGCCGCTGGAGGATCTACGGAATCCATCTGCCGGACGCGATTCTGCGCAAGGTCTACTACGAAAACGCCGCGCGCGAACTGCGGCTCGCGATTTAGAAGGATCGCCTTACCGGGGATACCCGCGATGAAGAGAATCTCCGTACTGTTTATGGCGTTGCTGAGCGTCGCGCTGCAGGCGGCCGCGGCGGGTCGCGGCACGTTCAAGAGTGTCTATGCGGCGCAGGATGTCGAATTAGAGACGGACCCGCAATCGGCGTTCTGGCGAGGGGCGCGGAGCGTGCATGCGGAGGTGAACAAGCAGGGGCGTGTGGTTCCGGGTTACCGGACCGAGGTGCGGTCGCGATGGACGAAGACGTATCTGTATCTTCTATTCGAGTGTCCCTACGAGGAGCTTTATCTGAAGCCGCAACCGAATTTGGTGGAAGAGACGAACCAGCTTTGGAACTGGGATGTGGCGGAGCTGTTCATCGGATCGGATTTCGAGAATATCCGGAGGTACAAGGAGTTCGAAGTTTCCCCGCAAGGAGAATGGATCGATCTGGACGTCAATCTCGACCTTCCGGATCACACGGTGGGGTGGACGTGGAACTCGGGCTTTGAGAAGGCGGCGCGGATCGATGCCAAGGCCAAGGTGTGGTACGCGGCGATGAAGATTCCCTTTGCGGCGATCGATGCGCGGGCGCCGGCGGCGGGCAGAGTTTTTCGCGCGAATCTCTTTCGCAGCCAGGGACCGCCGCAGCGGAGGATGGCGATCGCCTGGCAGGCGCCGATGAGCGATACGTTTCATGCGCCGGAGAAGTTTGGGGTGTTGAAGTTGGTGGGGCGGTGAAGGCGGCTATTCGCCTGCACCGGGGATGTAGTGGTACTCGATCTTGGCGGGCAGCTTGACGGGGTCGCCGGTGAGGTCGTGGGTGTGCCAGACTACGGATTCGGCGGCGACTTCGGGGTGCTTGCTGAGGAACTCAAGGGCATAGGTGCTGGCGGTAGGGTCGTCCTTCTGGTCGGCGAATTTTGCGGACTCGATGGCGGCCTTCTGTTTTTCGCCCATGCGGCGATAGAGGATGGCTAGCTGGTAGTGGGCGGCGAGGTCGTCGGGATCGACGGCTTGCAGGCGCTCGTAGGCGCCGCGGGCTTGCGCATAATCGTGCTGCTGGTAGTAGCTGAAGCCGAGTTCGCGGAGGCCGTCGCGGGAGCGGGGATATTTGGCGAGCATAGCTTCCAGATCGGCGATGGCTTCGGTGACCTGGCCGGCGTTGCGCTCGACGAGGGCGCGGTAATACAGGGCGCGAGGGTCGCCGGGGAGCAGGGCGAGGGCCTTGGCGAGGTTAGACTTTGCGTCCAAGTATTTTTCCCAAGAGATTTCAACGATCCCCATATTGGTGAAGGCGTCGGCGTAGTCCGGGCGCAGGGCGGCGACGCGCTCGAAGGCATGGACCGCGGACGCGTACTGCTGGGCGTCGAGCAGGCCGATGCCGTAGTTGTTCCAGCGCATCCATTCCTTGTTCTCGGAGGGGTCGGGGGGGACGGGGGCGTTCTCGCCGATATTGAAGGTCTTGGTCTCGGAGGCCATATCGACGATGGGCACCGGGTAGTGCTGGTTGGCCTTCTGATCCATCGCGTAGTCGATGAAGTGCTGATTGAAGCGGCGGTAGCGGACGGAGGCGGTGAGAGAAACCTGGCCGGTTATTTCTTTTGGGAGACGGAAGCGGTAGCGAACGAGCTGGGAGCGGCCGGACTGGATGGTGTTGTTGTAAGCGAGAACGCGGTTGTGCCAGATCTGGTGGAGGTCGTTGAGCTCGCCCTTGACGTTGATGAGGCGGTTGGTGAAGGAGTGGGCGGAGGGGTCGAGGTAGCCGTCGGGCTGGATGAATCCGCTCTCGGCCAGGACTTTGCCGGTGGAGTCCTTGACGGCGAAGTCGACCCAGGCCTCGTAAAAATCGCGCTGCTCGGGGATAAAGGAGTGGCCGATTCCCTTGTTCTGGATGACGACGTCGGCGACCAGGGTTTCGCCGGGGGCAAGCGAGAAGGCGGTCAGGCCGAGAGGAGCGACTAATACCTGATCGCTGGCAGTGGCGGCGGCGTTCTCTTTCTCAAGGGCGAAGATATCGACATTGAAGACGCCCTTGCCGTCGGAGGCGTTCTTGAGGAAGGCGACGAGCTTCTCGGCCTGCTCATCGAACTTGTAGTACTGGGGGATCAGGGTATTGCCGCCGAGCCAGCGGTGGGAGACGAACTTGTCGTCCTTGGCGCCGGGTTCGACGGCTCCGGCGGGGAGGGGCTCGCGGAACATGTGGCAGGTCTGGCAGGTGGAGACCACATCCTTGCGGTAGAAGGGGAGAGGGGACTGCTTGGTAAAGCTGGCCCCCTGCCACTCGTCGTACAAGGAGATGGCCCGGAGCCATTTGTAGTCGTCGAGCGAGCGGGGGATGGCGGCCTTGTGGCAGGCGGCGCAGAACTCGGCGGTCTGGTAGAGGGGGCGCATGACGGCTTTGGAGTGCCGATCGAGATGGGCGAGGATTTCGGAGTCGGAGACAGAGCGGGCGATAGGCGCGCCAGCCTCATCGACCAGGACGGCGGGAACGCCAATGACGTAGCTGCCGGTGCCGGTGGCATCGGTGGAGACGATGGAGTGGCAGGTGGAACAGGTGACGCCCTCGTCTTCGAAGGGACGCTTTTTCGGCATTCCTTGCGACAGATCGCCGGAAAGCAGAGCTACGGGGTTGTGGCATCCCTCGCAGTGGCGGGAGTACTGCACGCCTTTCTCGTCGATCAGCGCGTTGACGTTTTTGAGATACCAGGGGGCGCGGAAACTATTGGAATGAACCGACTGGCGCCACTGACGATAGGCCTCTTGATGACAGTGGCCGCAGTACTGAGCCGTGGGAAAGCTCTTGGGGCTCACGAACTGGCCAGTTGTGTCGGTCGCATTCGAGGGAAGAAACGGGGTGTCTTTGCCGAATGCGTAGTTATAGCGCGCGGCCACGGAATCGTGGAAGGCGGAAGTTGGGCCGGTGATGCCGGCGGGGGCGGAGTAGGGGGCGGTGGTGTTGGCGGTGGTTGCGGGCGTTGAAGTGGAGGGCGTGGACGAGGCGGGGGCAGATCCGTTTTCAGGAGCGGCGCGGAGGGTGCATGCGAGGGGGAGGGAGATGAGGAAAAGACCTGTCAGAAGGCGGCGCGGCGCGGATGGGAACGAAGGCTTGAACATCGTCCGGTGATCTCCCAGGGGAATGGTTATTCTTCAACGTCCGGACTTCTAGGGGAAGGCCGCGAGGATATTAAGAACGGTAACAGGAGCGAGGGATGGACTGTCTTCAATCGAAAGGTGGAGGGACGGGGGCAGGAAGTCAGGCGCCTTGCTGTTTTTTGCCCAGATCGCGGAGCATGGCCTCGCGCAAGATCGTGTTCAGCCGCGACTGGTAGCCGCGTGGGCCCTGACGGCGCGCCCAGACGAGGATGTCCGCATCGATGCGCAGCGTCACCTGCTTCTTGAGGGGCCGATAGAGGTTGCCAGGAAGGGCATCGGCCCAGTCGGCTTCGCTGGTGGGAGGGATATCCGAAAAGTCAATGGCGCTGTCGGGCAACTCCGCTACGCGGCGCAGCTCGGCGAGGTTGGTTGCCGTCAACGCAAGGTCAGCCGGACTGATTGATACGGTTCTGCTCATAGATTTTGCGCTCCGTGTGATCCGCTTTGCGGGCGGAAATGATGCGAATGACTTCCACGGTGTCCTCAAGGCAGTAGGAATGTGCTACCAAGAGAATGGCCGTTGCTCCCACCAGGCCCATCGCCTGCCAACGGAGTTCATCTTCCGCCAACCGGTCCTGGCGTATGAATACGAAGGGATCGTCAAAGACCTTGGCTGCGACCTTGAACTGGATGCCGTGCTTGCGGAAGTTGGTCTCGGCCTTCTCGGGGTCCTACGTAAACCGGGCCATGCTATTCCAGTATAGCGCCAAAAGTGTAGTTATAACGTTGTAGTTCACCAGTGTGGGAAGCCAATGGTTCACAGGGTGGGATGAATGAGCCGAGAATGAAGTTGGATGGACGCGGGGGGCGCATCTTCTTGGCCAAAAGCGGCCTGGAACTGGTACGTTGATTGAGAAGGATTCGATTCTCCCGATGGCCTCAAGTCCTTATTTCTCATTGGCAGTTCTATTTGTGGCGGCGCTTGGTTTTGGGCTCGCTCCGTTGGGGCTGGCGTGGTTGTGGAGCAAGGCATTTTCTCCGGCCAAGCCGAACGCGGTGAAGAACGCAATCTACGAGTGCGGCCTGGTGTCGAAGGGCGATGCCTGGGTGCAGTTCCGTTCGGCCTACTACATCTATGCCATTATTTTTCTGATCTTCGATGTGGAAGCGGTGTTTCTGCTGCCGTTCGCGGTGGCGTTTACAGGGCTGGGCGTGGCGGCTTGCTTGGCGATGCTGGTGTTTGTGCTGATGCTGGTGGAGGGTCTGGCGTGGGCCTGGGCAAAGGGGGTTCTGACGTGGGCGTAAGAAAGCAGCCTCTAGCCGCTAGCTGTTGGGGATCGGCGAGGTTTGGGAGTTCGCGCACCGACGGGGCAGGGCAGGGAAAGCTAGGAGCTAGAAGCGAGTAGCTGAAGGAGCGAAGCGACGATGGTAGAAGAAGCGTTAAAGATCGAACTGGGCAAGCAGGGCGTCTTCGTAACGACCATCGAAGAGCTGTACAACTGGGGGCGGCGGAGTTCGATCTGGCCGATGCAGTTTGGGCTGGCTTGTTGCGCGATCGAGATGATCGCGACGACGATGGCGCGCTACGACCTGGCGCGGTTCGGGGCGGAGATCTTCAGGCCGTCGCCGCGGCAGGCCGATCTGATGATCGTGTCCGGGACGGTGACCAAGAAGATGGCGCCGCAGGTGGTGCGGCTCTACAACCAGATGGCGGAGCCCCGGTACGCGATCGCGATGGGAGCCTGCGCCATCTCCGGGGGACCGTTCAAGCAGGGTTACAACGTGCTGAAGGGGATCGACCGCTATATTCCCGTGGACGTGCATATTCCAGGGTGCCCGCCGCGGCCGGAGGCGCTGATGCAGGCATTCATCACGCTGCAGAAGAAGATCGATGCGCAGCATCTGACCGGGGAAGGGCGTCCGCGGTTTCTGGATGCGGAGGCGCAGGGCGAGTTTCCGGTCCCGGAGTTGGGAGAGCACGATCTGGAGCCAGCGTCGAACAAGGGCGTTTGGCCGGCGCCGGCGGTGATTCGGTGAAGAAGTGAATGAGTGAACGAGTGAAGTAGTGAATGGGGACTCGGGATTCCGGAATGAAGACGGTTGAGGAGATCAAGACGGCTATCGAGGCTTTTGTGCCGGGAGCGGGCGTGGAGGTGGTGCTGAATCCTAGCGTCTCGGGCCAGCACTCGCTGCGCCTCAAACCGGGCTGTGCGGTCAACGTGGCGAAGTTTCTGCGCGAGTATCCGGCGCTGCGACTGGATTATCTGTCGAACGTCACCGGTGTGGACTGGCCGGACAAGGAGATTGCCGAGAAGGTCAAGGTGACGCGCACGGTGGCCAGGGTCGTGGACGGCGTGGAGCAGCAAGTCGAAGAGACCGTGGAGGAGACGCGCAAGCGCGTGGAGCCGGGGTGCCTGGAGGCGGTGTATCACCTCTATTCGGTGGAGAAGAAGTACGGGCCGGTGGTGATCCGGATGCGCACGGTGAACCGGACAGACGAGGTGGAGTTGCCGTCTCTGACCCCGGTATGGCGGTCGGCGGAGTTTCAGGAGCGCGAAGTATTCGACCTCTACGGGATCGTCTTCAAGGGGCACCCGGATCTCCGGCGCCTGCTGATGTGGGAGGGATTCAAGGACCACCCGATGCGGCGGGACTATGTGGAACCTGACGATTTTGAGTATGAGCCGACTGCGCACGACGAGGTGCTGAAGCGGGCGGAGGCGCACCGCGCTGGGTTGAAAGAAACGGCTGCAAGTGCCGGCCAGACAGGAACGGAGACCGGAGCATGACGGCGGCTGGGTCGGTGCGCGAGAGGAAGCCGGAGGGCTGGAACCGGCCGCCGGTGATGGAGCCGGACGGCGAAGGGGAGCTGCTGGAAGTGGCCATGGGGCCGCACCACCCTTCGACGCACGGGGTCTTCCGCATGGATGTGGCGCTGGATGGGGAGCGGGTGATCCGGCTGCGGCCGGTCTTCGGCTATCTGCACCGCAATCACGAGAAGATTGCCGAGGGAATAGGCTACCTGGGATCGATGCCGTTTACCGACCGGCTGGATTACATCTGCCCGATCACCAACAACTGGGCCTATGCGCTGGCGGTAGAGAAGTTGACCGGGCAGGAGGTGCCGGAGCGAGCCGAGTACCTGCGGGTGATTCTGGGTGAGCTGACCAGGGTGCAGAACCACGCGTCTTCGATTGGTTTTCTGATTCAGGAGATGGGGGCCAGCGGAACGCCGCTGATGTATGCCTTCCGCGAGCGGGAGAAGATACTGGACCTGTTCGAGGAGCTAACCGGAGCGCGGATGATGGTGAATTACATGCGCTTCGGGGGCTGCCGCGTGGATGCCTCGCCGGGGTGGCTCGAACGGGCGCGCAAGGTGGTGGCGGGACTTCCGGGATTTGCGGACGAGTTCGAACGGCTGCTGAGGGGCAATGAAATTCTCATGGCGCGCTGCCAGGGGGTGGGCATCCTCAAGCCCGATTTGGCGGTGAACGCCGGGGTGACGGGGCCGATGCTGCGCGCCTCCGGGGTGAACTACGACATTCGCAAGGTGGATGGATACGGGATTTACAACCGCTTCAAGTTTCGGGTTCCGCTGGGCGATCGGTGGGACGTGTACGACCGCTTCATGATTCGACTGCTGGAGATTCGGGAGTCGATCGGGATTCTGGAGCAGGCGTTGAAAGACATTCCAGCAGGCCCGGTGATGGACCCCAAGGCGAAGCTGCGCGGCTTCCGCCCCAAGCCGGGCGAGGCCTACGGTCGGATCGAGGCGCCAAAGGGAGAGCTTGGTTTTTATCTCATCAGCGACGGTGGACCGAACCCGTACCGCTACCGCATAAGGCCGCCGAGCTTGATCAACCTGACGATTCTGGAAGATATGTGCTTGGGCCAGAATGTAGCCGATGTGGTGCTGATCTTTGGCAGCGTGGATATTGTGCTGGGGGAAGTGGATAGATAGCTTTTAGCTTTTAGCTGTTAGCTTCTAGCTTTTAGCCTTTTCGTGCTGTTGGCGAAAGAGCCGGCAGGATGAGGCTGAAAGCGAGAGCGCGCACTGACGAGCTAGAAGCTAAAAGCTAATAGCTAAGAGCTGCTTTTGGAGGAGTCATTTGTTAGGCGAGGGCATACTGAAGGGGATGGCGGAGACGGCGAGAAACTTTGCCTTGAGCTTTGTGTCCGCGGAACGGCTAACGACGGTTCAGTATCCGGAACAGCGGGTAGCGCCGATCGAGGCCACGCGGGACTTTCCCTTTCTTGTCTATGACAGCAAAAACCCGGGGGACGGCGGGGATTGGGAAGCCGGGATGCGCTGCGTGGCCTGTCAGATCTGCGAGAAAGAGTGCCCGCCGCAATGCATCTATATCGAGAAGAGCAAGGACAAGAAGCCGGACTTTGTGGGCAAACCTCAGTTTTATCCGGCGCGCTTCGATATAGATATTTCAGTGTGCATGAGCTGCCAGATATGCGTGGAAGTCTGCCCCTTTGAAGCCATCAAGATGGATACGGAGTTTGAGTTGAGCACGACGGACCGGTTCGGGGGCCTGCTCTTCGACCGCAAGCAACTGGCGAAATCGAACCAGTACTATCACCGCATCCATCCAACCGAGGCGGCCGAGGTGGACGCGCGGCTAGCCGCGGAGAAACTGAAGGCGGACGCCAAAGCAAAGGCGGCGGCGGGGGCCGCGGCGGCCAAGGCTGCTGCAATAGCCGGAGAGGGAGCGTAGACCATGATCGGCAAGCCCATCTTCGAGATGTTGGACCAGATCTTCGTCTTGCTCCAACACTGGCTGGTGAGCTTTCTGCCCGCGGTCTTGCGCCCGGCGGCGGGCGTTGTGCTGGGTGTAGTGGCGATCGTGTGCCTTTATCCGGCGCTGTTTGCGCTGACCACGGTGCTGGAGCGCAAGGGGCTGGGGCGCATACAGAATCGCATTGGTCCGAACCGCGTGGGGTGGCTGGGAATCCTGCAGCCGGTAGCCGATGCAATCAAATCGTTGACCAAGGAAGACATTGTTCCCAAGAGCGCCGATGGGGTGGTGCACTTTTTGGCTCCGCTGGTGCTGGTGGTGGCAGTGTTCATGGGTTATGCGGTGCTGCCCATGGGCAGGAATATGGTGCTGGTCGACATGGATGCCGGGTTGCTGTTCTTCTATGCGATGAGCGCGTCCACGGAGTTGTCGGTGTTCATGGCCGGCTGGTCGAGCCGCAACAAGTATTCGCTGCTGGGGGCGATGCGGGCGGTAGCGCAAATGATCAGCTACGAGGTGCCGCTGCTGATGTCGAGCGTGGCGGTGGTGATGATTGCGGGGTCGCTTTCACTGACAAAAATCGTGGAGGCGCAGAACCACTACACCTGGGGCCTGCCGCACTGGTACATCTTTACGCCGTGGGGGCTGGCGGGTTTCCTGATGTATGCGATTGCGGCGACGGCGGAGACCAACCGGTCGCCGTTCGATTTGCCGGAAGGCGAGTCGGAGCTGGTGGCGGGTTACCATACTGAATACTCGGGATTCAAGTTCGCGCTGTTTTTTCTGGGCGAGTATTTGGCCATGTTTTCGATCTCCGGGCTGGGGACAACCTTATTCCTGGGCGGGTGGTCGGCGCCGATTGCGGTGCTGGGCTGGGTTCCGTCGTGGATATGGTTCTTCTCCAAGGTGATGGTTTCGATCGTCGTGTTCATCTGGATGCGAGGAACGCTGCCGCGCCTCAGGCAAGACCAGCTAATGAATTTTGCATGGAAATTTGTTCTGCCCATGACGCTGCTGAACTTGATGGTGGCCGCGTTGTGGCGGTTTCTGGGCGGGGGATGGGAGCGGTGGGTTTTCTGCTCGGCCATTGTGGCGCTGGCTTATGTGGGATTGGGCTGGGCCGGGATGCGGCAGGGACACTTCGGGCCGAGGAGATACCGGTATGCGGAGTGAGGTGCGCCGATGAGCTTTGCATTCTATCTCGTTGCGGGCCTCACGCTGGCCGGGGGGCTGGCGGCGGTACTGTTGAAGAACACGGTGCACTGCGCGCTGGCGCTGACGGTGGCCTTTGCCGGCCTGGCGCTCTTGTTCCTGCAGCTTGACGCGCAGTTTGCGGGGTTTGCGCAGATTCTGGTGTACATCGGCGCGGTGGCCATCCTCATCGTGTTCGCGATTCTGTTGACCAAGGGGTCGGAAACTCCAAAGGATGGGGTCTTCAGCCGGAGTTGGCTCGCCGGGCTGGCGGTGGCGGCGGCGGTGTTTGCGATCCTGGGCTGGGCGGTGTTGCAAAGCGCGCATGTCTTGCCGCATGAAATGGCTGTGCCCCAGGTTACGGTTTTGCAAATCGGCAATGCGCTGATGGGCCGCTATGTGTTGCCGCTGGAGATTGTGGCGTTGCTGTTGACGGCCGCGACCATCGGCGCGGTGATTGTGGCCATGCACGAGAAGGAGGGGCGCAAGTGACGCCGTTGACGGCTTATCTTCTGGTGGCGGCGCTCTTGTTCGCGATCGGCCTGGCCGGGGCGCTGACGCGGCGCAATGCCATTCTGGTGCTGATCGGGATCGAGCTGATGCTCAACTCGGCGAATCTGAACCTGATTGCGTTCTGGCGCTACGGCCCGCATCCGGAGGCGCTGACGGGGATGATGTTTGCCATCTTCTCGATCGCGGTGGCGGCGGCGGAGGCGGCGGTGGGGCTGGGACTGGTGATTCATATTCATCGCCACGCGCATACCACGGACCTGGACAAGATGAACAGGATGAAGGGGTGAGCGGATGGTAATGCAAGGTGATCTGCTCGCATTGAGAAACCTCTTCGCCGATGCTCCCGTTCCCCCGCAGCCGTGGATGGTGCAGAGGCTGTGGTTGATTCCCGCCCTGCCGATGGTCGCTTCCGGGATTATTTCGCTGCTCAAGCAGCCACGCAGAAGGCTGGCCGCTGGCTTGGCGATTGGATCGCTGACTTTTTCGCTTCTGCTTTCGCTTTTCGCCCTCGGAAACATGTTGGATGAACTGGATGCCTTCTTGGGATTTCAACACACGTTCCACGTTAGCTTTTCAGACCCTGTACCCCGAGAGGTCGTCAACTTCACCTGGATTCAGGTAGGCACGGCGAACGTGGACTTGGGCTGGGTGCTCGATCCGCTTTCGGCCGTGATGCTGGTGATGGTCAGCTTTGTGGGCCTGCTGATCTTCATTTACTCCATTGGGTATATGGAGCACGACGAGAACTTCACGCGCTTCTTCTGCTTCATGAGCCTCTTTGCCGGAGCGATGCTGGGGGTGGTGATTGCCAACTCAGTGTTGCTGCTCTTTATGTGCTGGGAGTTAGTCGGACTTACTTCTTACTTATTGATCGGGTACTGGTACCGAAAGCCCGCCGCTGCCGCCGCCGCGAAGAAGGCATTTCTGACCACGCGGGTGGGCGATGTTCTGTTTCTTCTCGGAATGGTTTGGTTGTTTTCGCAGAGCGGAACGCTGCTTTTTTACAACCACGGCGCCGGGTCCATAGAACCGGCCGCGCTGGCCGGGCTATTGAGCCAACATGCGGCGTTGGGGCTGACGGCGGCGGGGGCGATTGGCCTGCTGATCTTTGCCGGAGCGGCGGGCAAGAGCGGACAGTTTCCACTGCATGTGTGGCTGCCGGATGCGATGGAGGGCCCGACACCGGTTTCGGCGCTGATTCACGCGGCAACGATGGTGGCGGCGGGCGTGTATCTGATTGCGCGTGTGTATCCGCTGATGGCGGCGGGCGCTCTGATGCAGCCCGGAGCGCTGACCGGCGGGACGACCACGGCGCTGACGGTGGTGACGTGGGTGGGCGCGTTTACGGCGGTGTTTGCTGCCCTCATCGCAGTTGCCCAGAACGATATTAAGCGCATCCTGGCCTACTCGACCGTTTCGCAACTGGGCTACATGATGGCCGGCCTCGGCATGGGCGGCGTGGCGGTGGGGATGTTCCACCTGATTACGCATGCGTTCTTCAAGGCGCTGTTGTTCCTGGGCGCGGGGAGCGTGATTCACGGCTGCCACGACGAGCAGGACATTCGGCGGTTGGGGGGCCTCAGGGCCGATATGCCGCTGACCTTTGTGACGTATGCGATTGGAATGCTGGCGCTGTGCGGATTTCCACTCGTGTTTTCGGGATTTTGGAGCAAGGACGGGATTCTCGATGCGGCCCTGCACTGGAACGTGGCCAAGGCGCCGTTTTATATGCTGTTGTTTGGCGCGCTGCTGACCGCGTTTTACATGACGCGGCAGGTGGGCTACGTCTTTTTTGGTTATTGGAGAGGCGGGAAGCCCGCGCGCGAAAGCCCGGCGGTGATGACCGCGCCGCTCGCCATTCTGGCATTCTTCGCGATGGCGCTGGGATTGATTGGAACGCCGGCGTGGCCGTGGTTCAGAGGATTCCTTGAAGGCAGAACGGTGGGCTTCGATCTGAATGGATTCAAGGAGCCGGACCTCGCGGCGCTGATGGGCGCATCCGCGCTTGTAGTTTTCCTGGGGCTTGGTTTGGGAGCGTGGCTGTATGGAGGGAATGCGCCCAAGCCGGAAGAGCCGGATGTGCTGGAGCGCGCCACGCCAACGGTATGGGGTTGGCTGCGGGACAGGCTCTATGTGGATGAGATTTACGGGGCCACGGTGATTGCGTTCTATGCGTGGTGGGCGCGGGTTGCCGACTGGCTGGACCGGCGCTTGTGGGGCGGGGTGGTGGCTGGGGTTGGGTGGGCCTTCGGCCTGTGGGCGCGGTTGAACCGGTTGCTCGACATCTATTGGGTGGATGGCGGCTTCGACAAGGGCTGCGAGGAACTTGCCGCAGCCGGCGGACTGCTGGCGCGGGTGCAAAATGGTCGGGTGCAGACCTACCTGAGAATCCTGGCGCTGGCTGTCGTGGTACTGGCGTTGATGCTGATCTGGAGCAGCCGGTCATGAGCGAAATCCCAATCTTGACGCTGTTGACCGTGCTGCCATTGGTAGGGGCGGGGATTGCGCTCGGGTCGGGCAAGCACGCGCGGGGTGTGGCGCTGGTCACCACATTGGTGTGTCTGGCCGTGGCGCTAGTGGTGTGGACGCAACTGCCCGCGAATGGGAGCATCGGGCTCGTGGAGCGTGTGGCGTGGGCGCCGTCGCTGGGCATCGAGTATCACCTGGGCGTGGACGGGCTGGGGGCGCTGATGCTGGTTCTTTCAGCCATCGTCACGCTGATGTCGGTGGATGCGGCGCACCGCGCGCACCATCAGCCGGGGCTCTATTTTGCTTTGGTCCTGGTGCTGGAGTCCGGCCTCTTCGGCTCCTTCACGGCGCTGAATTTCTTTCACTGGTTTTTGTTCTGGGAGCTGAGCCTGATCCCGGCGTTCTTCCTAATCAAGCTGTGGGGCGGAGCGCGGCGCGGGCCGGCGGCGACGCAGTTCTTTGTCTACACCATGGCCGGATCTGTCGCCCTGCTGGTAGCGTTTCTGGCGGTGTTTGTCGCGACCGGCAGCATGGACTTTGGACATCTGGCTTTTCTGGCTTCAACCGGAGTACTGGAGCCGATGGTGAAGGCCCACCTGGGGCCGCAGATGATGGCGTGGCTGGCGGTGGGCGTGCTGGCGGGGTTTGCGGTAAAGGTGCCGATGATCCCGTTCCACACCTGGCTGCCCGCGGCTTACGCGGAAGCGCCTTCGCCGGTAACGATGCTTTTGACCGGCGCAATGTCCAAGATGGGCATCTATGGGTTGCTGCGGATTGCGATTCCGCTCTTCGGGGCGCAGATCGCCGAGATGCGCACGCCGCTGCTGGTGCTGGCCGTGGCCACGGTGGTGATGGGAGCGTGGGCGGCGGCGGCGCAAAAGGATTTGAAACGGGTGTTTGCCTACTCGTCGGTGAACCACCTGGGCTATTGCCTGCTGGGCATCTTTGCGCTGGCGGTACCGGCGGCGGTAGGGGACGCTGGAGCACTGGCAAGCCAGGCGGCGGCGCTGAACGGCGTCATCCTGCAGATGTTCAACCACGGGATAACGGCGGCGGCGCTGTTTTGGTTTGTGGCCATGATCCAGCAGCGCACCGGCGGTCATCGCGGGATCGACGATTTCGGCGGGCTGCGCAAGCCTGCGCCGGTGCTGGCGGGGCTGATGGGAATCGCGCTGTTCTCGTCGCTGGGGTTGCCGGGGCTGAATGGATTTGTGGGCGAGTTCCTCATCTTCCGCGGAGTCTTCCCGCTGGCGTGGGTGGCGGCGACGGTTTCGCTTTTGGGCCTGCTGGTAACGGCGGCGGTGATTCTGACGGTGATTCAAAAGGTGTTTTGGGGTCCGGTGGCAGCACATTGCGAGGGCTTCCCCGATTTGCACCACGGTGAGCGGATGGCGCTGGCGCCGGTGATCGGATTGATGATTCTGCTCGGCCTTTTACCGCAACTGATTGTGGGCAGCGTGAACCCCACGGTTCTGAACCTTTTGGCGCACTGGAGATTTTAAGTGTTGGCTTGGACGATCTATCTCTCGTTTGCCGGGGCTCTCCTGCTGGCGGTCGTGCCCAGTAGCAGGGCCGCGCTGGCGCGCTGGCTGGCGCTTGCTGTGGCCGTGGCTGGGCTGGCGCTGGCGGTTGAGGGTTTTACGGCCGGGATGGGTCAGGGGCGGGTGACGATCGTCGATGCGCCGTGGGTTCCGTCGATGGGGATTCACTTTCTGCTGGCAGCCGATGGGATTAGCCGCGTGCTGGTGCTGCTGACGGGCCTGGCCGCTGTCGCGGGAGTCTTGTTCAGTTGGAACATCGAGCTCAGAACGAATGAGTTCTTTGCGTTTTATTTGGCGCTGATCGGCGGAGTGTACGGGGTTTTCCTGAGCTTCGACCTGTTTCTGCTGTTCGTCTTCTACGAGATTGCGATTGTGCCTAAATATTTTTTGATCGCGATCTGGGGATCGACGCGGCGGGAGTACGGAGCGATGAAGTTGGCGCTCTACTCGTTTGTGGGCTCGGCGATGGTGCTGATCGGCCTGCTGGCGGCGTATGCGACGGCGGGCAGCCACTCGACGGGGCTGGTTGCGCTTGCTCATGCGGGGCTGCCGGCGAGCTTTCAGATGTGGTGCTTCCCGCTGGTGTTCGCGGGCTTTGCGATTCTGGCCGGCATGTGGCCGTTCCACACCTGGGCGCCGACGGGCCATGTGGCCGCGCCGACGGCTGCTTCCATGCTGCTGGCCGGAGTGGTGATGAAGCTGGGCGCGTACGGATGCCTGCGTGTGGGGATTGCGCTCTTTCCTCGTGGTCTCGATCCGTGGGGATTCTCGTTCGCGGGCCTGGGATCGTGGCGCGATGTGTTCGCGGTGCTGGCAGTGGTGGGGATTGTGTATGGTGCTCTGGTGGCGCTGGCGCAGACCGACTTCAAATTTGTGATTGGTTACTCGAGCGTCAGCCATATGGGGTTTGTGCTGCTAGGCCTGATGACTCTGAACCAGATCGGCGTGACCGGCGCGGTGTTGCAAATGTTCTCGCACGGGATCATCGCGGGACTGCTCTTCGCCATTGTGGGGCGCATCGTGTACGACCGCACGCACACGCGGGAGTTTTCGGAACTCGAAGGGATGCATCTTGCCAAGCGGCTGCCGTTTGCGGCATGGGCGTTTGTGATTGCGGGCATGGCGTCAATGGGGCTGCCGGGGTTCTCAGGCTTTGTGGCCGAGCTGCAGGTGCTCATTGGCGCGTGGAAGGTGCAGCCGTGGTGGGTAGCCGCGGCGGGCGTGGGAATTGTGGTGGGCGTGGCATACACCTGGCGCGCGCTGCAGAAGGCGTTCTTTGCCGACGGGCTCGCGGGAGCACATGCATTGGAGCAGGAGCACGCGCATCCCTTTCCGCCGATTACCTGGCCGGAAGTTACCGGCGTAGTTATGCTGGCTGGGGTTAGTTTGTTTGTCGGACTTTACCCGAAGTTACTGCTGGACGCGATTGAGCCCGCGGTGAAGGCGATGCTTGCGGGAGGGGTGCAATGAACTACGCTGACCTCTTTCGCGTGACGCTCCCCGAAACGGCGCTGGAATTGGCGGCGCTGGTGGTGCTCGTCGTCGATCTGGGGTTTCTACGCAAGGCGGTGTTGAAGGTGCGCGTGGCCGTGGCTGCCTTGCTGGGGGTGGCTGGGTGCGGCGCGGCGTTGTGGGCGTTGCAGGCTCAGGGAACGGTGAGGCTCAGTGCAGACGATGACGGCTGGTCCACACTCCTCCAAACTGGAATTCACATTCAGGTTGCGCAGACCGGAATTCTGGTCCTGACGGCCCTGACGCTGCTGCTTCTTATCGATTCGGACTTCACTAAACATGTGGGCGAGTTTGTGGCGGTAGTGCTGATGGCAGCGGCGGGCGGTTTGCTCGTTGCCGGAGCACAAGACTTGCTCGTCATCTTTGTCGGGCTCGAATTGCTGAGTCTCGGCCTCTATATTATGACTGCGTTTACCAAGAGTTCCGCCAAGAGCGCCGAGGCGGCGATCAAGTACTACCTCTTTGGTGGAATGTCGGCAGCCTTCCTGCTGTTCGGATTCAGTTACTTTTATGGGCTGAGTGGCAGCACAAATCTCGCCGAGATTCAGCAGACGATCGCGGATTCCGGTCCGAATCCGTTGTTCTATATTGCGTGGATTCTTGTAGTGGCAGGGCTGGGTTTCAAGGTGGCAGCGGTGCCGTTCCATCTTTGGGCGCCGGACACCTATGAAGGCGCGCCCGCACCGGCGGCTGCGTTTATCGCTTCGGTTTCCAAACTGGCGAGCTTTGCACTGCTTCTGACGATTGGTTCAAAATGGTTGACCTTCCAGGAGAGCTTCGATTTGTCATTGGGTGCGGCGGCGCAAATGCTGCACCGTTACGGCCAGGTCTGGACTCAGCTCGCAGCCGTTCTTCTGATTGTGGCCGCAGCCTCGATGGTCGTTGGAAACCTGGCAGCGCTGGCGCAGGTAAGTGTTCGCAGGCTTTTGGCCTACTCGGCGATTGCACATGCAGGCTACATGCTGTTAGGCGTTGCCGCTCTTCCGCACTATTCTGGAGTCTTAGAGAATTCTGGAGCGCAAGAGAATTTCAATTCGATGTTTCGCAAGCTTGGAAGCGTGGATGGAAGCGCCGACGCGGTGCTCTACTATGTCCTCACCTATGGGCTAACGACCATTGGCGCATTCGGCGTAGTCTCCGTCGTCGAGCGCGCCACCGGCAGCGACCGGATGGATGCGTTTCTGGGCCTGCACAAGAGGAATCCGCTGCTGGCTGCGGTGCTGCTGGTGCTGTTCTTGTCGCTGGCCGGGATTCCGCCGCTGGTGGGCTTCTGGGCTAAGTTCAATTTGTTTGCGGCGGTTCTGGGTGTCTCGGCGGGGGCGGCGCCGTTTGGGCTGGTGGCGCTGGCGGTAGCGTTGAGCGCGGTGTCGCTTTACTACTATTTGCAGGTGCTCAAGCGGGCCTACGTGATGCCCGCCGTTGATGAGACGCCCATCAAGGCGCACCCGGTGACGATGGCGGTGCTTGTATTGATTGCGGCGGCGGTGGTGGTGCTGGGGTGCTTCCCGGCGCTGCTGATGGGGTGGATCGAGAGCTTTTATCCGGCGATGTAGTGCTGGCTTAGAAGTATTATTGAGCCGCAGAGTAAGCCTTCTGAGTTTCCCTCTGGCATGGCCTCTGGTTTGAGAATCGAGTTTTTCCGCAGCCTGTTTAGTCGTGTTGCAAAAACACGATCCGCAGGCAGGCGGGGGTTTCAACCCCCGCATGAGGCCCTCTGAATCAATAGGGGCCTTAGCCCCGGCGGAAAAGTCCTCGAAGGAACCCCGAACCATGCCCTCGCTCATCCGCATCGACGGCGGCCTGGGCCAGCTCCACGCCGCGGCCGAAGCTCTCGAATCCCTCGGCCTCACCACCCAGCCGTTAGCCTCCATTGCAAAAAAATGAGGAAGTCATCTACCTTCACGGCCAGGAAGAACAGCCCATCGTCCTCGACCGCCGCTCCCCCGTCCTTCATCTCGTCCAACTCATTCGCGACGAGAGCCACCGCTTCGCTGTCGGCTACCACCGCCAGCGTCGCGCCATGCGCGACCGCGACTCCGAGCTGTTGAAAGTCCCCGGCGTAGGTCCGCAAACCCGCCAGCGCCTGCTGACCCACTTCTGCAGCCTCCGCGACATTCAACAAGCCTCCGCCGAGTCCAGGGCCGCCGTAGTCCCCTCTAAAGCCGCCGAAACCATCTGGAAGCACTTTCATCCCACTCCCGGTCCACTCCTATGACGCACCCGCCGGTTCCGTGCTATATTCGCCGCATGATGCGGCGTTTGTCTTTTCATTCCCTTGTTTTCTGCTTCGTGACGATGGCGGCAACCCTTATCCTGCAAGCCCAGCAAGCCCCGCAGGCCCACAGCCGTCCAGCCTACGACAACTCCGCGGCCCCGGATGTAGCCATGGAGATCCACATCGACGGCGACTGCCGGATTGTCCCTAACCCCGGGCTGCCCACGAGCGCCAAAAAGACCAAACCCTTCCGCGATAACACCATCTGCTCTCTTGAAGCCCCGCATGACTCCGAGCACGAAGAGGAGCGCATTGAGGGCAACCAACTCCTGCGCTCCGATGTCCGCGTCAGCGAACAAACCTTCGTCCTCCAGAACATCACCGATCAGCACATCGTCTTCATCGTCGAGCGCCCCGTGCCCAAAGGCTGGACCGTTGACTCCGACCCGCAGCCCAATCGCTACAACGGCTCAACCGCAGTCTTCCCCGTCCACGCCCAACCCGGAGAAACCGTCCGCCTCCACGTCGGCATCCGCCACACCACCCCCCTCAAACCAAAGCCGCTGTAGCACGTCCTCGCCAATGAGGTCCGTGGCAAAACCGCCCAAACCGTCCGGCGCATCTCCACAAGGCGAGGACGGCTTCTCCTTGCCGAGGCGACGCGGCGAACGTTTAACCAAAACGCTTATGATGGTCTACCATGACAATGCAATTACAGTTCAAACTCAGTTTTGATGATTACCTGGCAGCCCAGCGCCTGCATGAACGACGTAGCCTTGGGTCGCGTTTCATTTACATGCTGAACTACTACCTGTCCCCTTTGATAGGTCTGTTTTTTCTTGCCTGCGGCCTCTTGCTTATAGAGAGCAACGCCTCGTTTAGCTCCATCGCCGCCATATTTTCCGCCTGTATTATCCTGCTGTGCCTGCCCTTGTATATGCATATGCGACTCAAGCGTTGCTACAAGCGGACACGGAGCGATAGTGGCGAGTGCAAGTTAACTTTCGACGAAGAACGCATTGGAGTCGAAGGACAATACTCAAGGGGCGAAATGGACTGGAGAGCCGTGAAGTTGTTTCGAGAAGACGAAAAGATATTCGTTCTCTACACGGCCCCTGCTAAATTCATCCCCGTACCGAAGCGTATTTGCTCAGCAGCACAAATTAACGAACTCAGAACGATCCTGCAGCTAAAAGTGCAATCTGGTACTCACCTGTAGGCGGCTTGCGCACACCGCTTGACCAGAATCCCCCAGTGAACTATAGTTAACACATGATCGAGGTCCGCCAGACCGACCTCTTCGCAACCTGGCTGTGCAAACTCCGCGACGAGCAAGCACGGGCGCGCATCCAGATCCGTATCCGCCGTCTCTCGCTCGGAAACTTCGGGGACGCAAAGCCCGTTGGCGAAGGCGTCAGCGAGTTGCGCATCGACTACGGCCCCGGATACCGGGTCTACTTTCATCAGATCGGGAGCCTATTGGTTCTGCTGCTCGTTGGCGGCACCAAGAAAACGCAGGATACAGACATTGCCAAAGCCAAGCAGCTCGCAAAGGAGGCTCAAAATGGCTCTTAGAACCACCCCCTGGGACCCCTCCGAATACCTCGACAGCCCCGAGTCCATCGCCGCATACCTCGAAGCCGCTTTCGAAGACGGCGACCCTTCGCTCATCGCCGCGGCCCTCGGCGACATCGCCCGCGCCATCGGCATGACCCAGCTGGCCATCCAGGCAGGCGTTACCCGCGAGGCCCTCTACAAAGCCCTCTCCCCCACCGGCGATCCCCGCCTCTCGACGCTTCTCGGCGTCATCAGGGCTCTCGGCCTCAAGCTCACCCCCCACGCCGCCTGATTTCAATGCAACCGGCATAAGCACCAATCCGCTGGAATTAAGACCGTCTCCGCGCCACTTCTTCATACACCACCGCATACTCCCGCGCCGGCTGCTCCCAGCTATAATTCCGCGCCATCCCATTCCGCATCAGCTTTGTCCACCCCTTCTTATCCTGAAACGCCTCCAGTGCCCGGTCGATCTCCGCCAGCAGCCCCGCGGCGCTCAATCCCTCGAATTTGAACCCCGTTCCCGTCCCCAGCTCCGGATTCCACTCCTGGACCGTGTCGTCCAATCCGCCCGTGGCCCGCACCACCGGCACTGTCCCATACTTGAGCGAGTAAATCTGGTTCAACCCGCAGGGCTCATAGAGCGAGGGCATCAGAAAGAGGTCCGCCCCGGCCTCGACCTTGTGCGCCAGCGCGTCGTCGTAGCGGATCTGCGCAGCCACGTGCCCCGGATCGCGGAACGCCCAATCGCGGAAAAATCTCTCGTAAACCGGCTCTCCCGTCCCCAGCGCCACCACGGCCACATTCCGCTCCGTCAACCGATCGGCGATCTGCGCCACCAGGTCGAAACCCTTCATCTTCGCCAACCGCGACACAATCCCGATCACCGGCGTCCCTTCCGCCACTTTCTCCAGTCCAAACGCATGCAGCAGATCGGCCCGGCACTCCCGCTTGCCCCTCAAATCCTCTGCCGAATAGTGCGCCGCCAGGTTGCCGTCCGTGCCCGGATCCCAATGTGCGTAGTCCACGCCATTCAGAATCCCGCGCAGATCCGCCGCCCGGACCCGCAGCACCCCCTCCAGCTTCTCTCCGAATTCCGCCGTCTGAATCTCCTCGGCATACTTCCTGCTCACAGTGGTCAGCAGGTCGGAGTACACAATTCCGCCTTTCAAAAAATTGAAGTTATCGAACTGCTCCACCTTGTCCATGGTGAAGATATCCCACGGAAACAGGAGCCGCTCGGTCGTAGCGGGCGGGAACCACCCCTGGTAGCCCGCATTATGAATCGTCAGCACCGTCCCCGCGCCGCCCAGCGCCGGGTCGAGGGAATAGACCGTCTTCAGGTAAACCGGAATCAGCGCCGCCTGCCAGTCGTGCACATGAAACACCTCGGGCACGCCCAGCAGCTTCGCCGCCTCGATCACTGCCCGGCAGTACAGCCCGAACCGCTCCCAGTTGTTGGGATAATCGCCCGCCTTGGTCCCGTAAAGCTCCTTGCGGTCGAACAGCTCCGGGCAATCCACAAAGTAGTACTGCACTCCTTTGCGCATGCCTCCGTCCACAATCCCTACAAACCGGTTGTAATGCTCGAACGGAATGGTGATAGATCGAACCGCGTACTTCCACTCGCCCTCGATGTGCCCCTTCACTCCCGCATAGAGCGGCAGGTAGACCGTCGCCTCGTGGCCCAGCTTGACCAATTCCGGCGGCAATGCCCCGACCACGTCGGCCAACCCGCCGGTCTTGGCAAATGGAACGCATTCCGAAGCGGCAAAGACAATGTGCATGTGGAATTTCCCCTTGGGCCGGCGCAAAAACGGCCGGGATCGGCCAACACGACCGGCCAGACGCCAAGTCTACTACGCACCTGTTGAACGATGCTCGTGAGTGGACCAGTGCCCCGCCGGTTCCCTGATCCGCCGCCGCCTTCGGCTACCATCGAAATAACTCATGCCAGCCAAACCCAGGCTCGGACAGACCTTCCTCAACGATGCGCAGGCAGTCCAGCGCATTGCGGCCTCATTGGGCGATCTCTCCGATCGAACTGTCATCGAAATTGGTCCTGGCCGCGGCGCCATCACCTCGGCACTCGCCGCCCGTGCCGCCCATGTGCTGGCAATCGAGCTGGACCCCGCCCTCGCCGCGCGTCTCCGCACTGAATTCTCCTCGGAGCGCCAACCCCGCGTCACCGTCATCGAGCAGGACATCCTCGCCTTCGACTTCGCTGCCGCCACCGCCGGCGCCGGCCAGCCGTTGCTCGTCTTTGGCAACCTGCCCTACTACATCACCACGCTCATTCTGCTCAAGCTCGCCGCCAGCCACTGCGCCCTCGACCGCGCCGTATTGATGGTTCAGCGCGAAGTGGCCGAGCGCATTACCGCCGGTCCGGGCTCGCGGAACTACGGCCTGCTCTCGGTCACCGTTCAGACGCACGGTCCAGTCGAGCAGTTGTTCACGCTCCCGCCGTCCGCATTTTCTCCCCCGCCCGAAGTCCATTCCGCCGTATTCCGATGGAGGTTCGCTCCGCGGTTTGCCGAACTTGGCCTGGAAGAGTCCGGCTTCCTCGCCTTCGTCCGCAAGGCCTTTGCGCAAAAGCGGAAGACCCTGGCAAACAATCTCCGCGCCGCCGCCATTCCTCAGGCGGCCATCGCCGCAGCCCTGGCGCACACGGCCGTCGATTCCCACGCACGCGCCGAAGCCTTGTCCATCGAAGCTCTCGCGGCTCTCTGGCGCAGTCTCGAAGCCCTATCTTCCCGGCAAGTAACTTGATAACTTCTTGTCCAATGTGATATACTATAAGTCGGGAGATAGTGGAACGTAACTCCAGAGCTCGCTGTGTTATCGGCTGCGACCGTTTCAATGTTCCACCAACTTGCCGGCACATTTGGCCAAAGGACTTTGTATGTTCCCTGCTCCTTCCACTCCTTCGAAGCTCTATCTCCTGAAGTTATCCGCAACCTCAATTCCGCTCGGCGAAGCGGAGAGCATGGAGATGGTCCTTGGTTGTTACCTGGTTGAAATCTCGGACGGCCGTTGGATTCTGATCGATAGCGGCATGGCCGCGGACGCCAGGAAATCCGGGCCGTCATCCCCGGCAATCGAGTCCAACGTAATCGAGCAGCTTGCGCGCCTGGGGATTCAACCCCAAGACATCGGCACGGTCATCTGCACGCACTTTGACATCGACCATGCCGGCTATCACGATGCCTTTCCAGGAGCTGAATTCATCGTCCAGCGCGCGCACTATGAACTGGCCCGCGGAGGTCATCCGCGCTTGGCCGGCGCAAGGCCTCATTGGGATCAACCGGCCTTGCGCTACCGTCTGATCGACGGAGATACCGAGCTCATGCCGGGCTTGACTCTGATTGAAACCAGCGGCCATGTGACCGGCCACCAGTCGGTGCTGGTGCGCCTGCCAAAAACCGGCCCCGTGCTGCTGGCCATCGACGCGGTCATGATGCAGCGCCTCTTCACTCAAGATCGCGCTGCCTGGCCCCACGATGAGAACGAGCAACAACTGCGTGCCAGCACAGAAAAGCTGCTTGACCTGGTGCAGCGCCACAAAATCCCGCTTGTGGTCTTTGGCCACGACGGCCTGCAGTGGCGATATCTCAAAACGGCCCCAGACTTCTACGATTAGGCCGGGCCGAATTGCGCCGCTATCTCCCGGCATCCAATCAAGCCATCATATGCAAGCGTCACCGGACCGCAAGCGTATAACCAACATTGCTCTTGGGAGTGTCATAGACACCGAAGTCGCAACTGAAGACCGTCCACGCTTCGCCGGTATCGGCCGCATCGGTCGTCGATGTCCAGAAGTATTGACTCCAATTGGCGTTTTTGCCCCTGGTCGACGGCCAGAGCATCGGCACGAGCAAACATGCCACCCTTGGAGCCACTTGCAAACGAGGAAAACCGCCCTGGAAAACCACGACGGCCCGCATCGGACAGGTTTTGACTACTTCGACTTTCGGGGCAGACACGGTCTCCCGTTTATACTTCGAATATTGCGAAGAGTTGGGAATAGACTGGTCGGCGGAAGGCTTGCTGAGACGGCGAAGGGGGCACCAGGAGCGCCCCAAAACGAGGGACACGCTGATTTGGCAACGGAAACGCTAAATTGGCATTTGACAATTGGAGAGTAAGACCATGGCCAAGAGCGTCAACAAAGTCATTCTTCTGGGCAACGTGGGCAAGGACCCCGAGATTCGTTCCACACCCGGCGGCGCCATCGTTGCCAACTTCACCCTGGCCACCAGCGACCGGTTTCAGGACGCCCAGGGCAACTGGCAGGACCGCACCGAGTGGCACAGCCTGGTGGCCTTCAAGCGCACCGCCGAGATCGTCCGCGACTATGTGAAGAAGGGCAGCAAACTCTACATCGAGGGCAAGCTCCAGACCCGCAGTTGGGACGATAAAGAGTCGGGCGCCAAGCGCTACAAGACCGAAATCGTGGTCTTCGATCTTTCGCTGCTCTCCGGTCGCGACGAAGGCTCAGGCGGCAGCCGCCCGGCAAGCTCCGGGAGTTCGACCGCCAGCTTCGACCAGCGCCCGCCCGCCGGCGCGGACGACATTGGGCAGCAGGCCGAGATCTCCGACGACGACATTCCGTTCTGAGACGTACCTGAGAGCTCTTCGTGGCGGGTGCCACTAGTGGAGGCTACATATGCGTCCACCGTTTTGCTGCCCATCGGAAGGCCCTGAATGCGACTTAGGCTTCTTCCTCTACCTCCGGTTCGCCCAGCGGATCGTTGTCGCGGTCGGTCACTTCGACTAAGGCCGCTAGCCTTGTTGCCAGCTCCGGCTTCCAGCTTCCTTCCGCAGCGCGCCAGCTCCAGTTGCCCGCGGCGACGGCAGGCGTATTCATGCGCGCTTGGGAGCCAAGTTCAAGCAGGTCCTGCGCTGGAACGACGGCCAGTTGCGCCACGCTTGCTTCGGTGGCCCGGATCAGCGGCCAGACCGGTCGCTCGCCGACCGGCCCAACATATGTCTCGACAGCCTCGCGTTCGATCTCGCTGGCCGCATCCCACCAACCCTGCGTGGTGTCGTTGTCGTGGGTGCCGGTGTAGGCCACGGTGTCGGGCGTGAAGCGATGCGGCAGGTGGGTTTGCGCCCCCTTGCCGCCAAAGCCGAATTGCAGCACCTTCATGCCCGGCAGACCCAACTCCTGCCTCAGCGCCTCCACTTCGGGCGTAATCAGTCCCAGATCCTCGGCCACCAGCGGCAGCGGCCCCAGCGCCGCCTCCAGCGCGTGAAAGAGCTTGAGGCCCGGCGCCTTGACCCACGCGCCGTTCACAGCCGTTTCCTCGTCGGCGGGGATCGCCCAATAGGCCTCGAAGCCGCGGAAATGGTCGAGCCGGACGATGTCGTACACCTGACAAGCGCGGCGGATGCGGTCGATCCACCAACTGAAGCCGCCGGCCTCCAGCACATCCCAGCGATAGAGCGGGTTGCCCCAGCGCTGCCCGGTGGGTGAAAAGTAGTCCGGCGGCACACCGGCGATGCGAATTGGCTGCAATTCCTCATCCAGTTCGAACAGCTCGGGGTGCACCCACACGTCGGCCGAGTCCATGTTGACGAAGATAGCCACATCGCCCAGAATCCTGATCGCGCTGTGCGCTGCGACTTTTCGGAGTTCATCCCACTGGCGGGAGAAGGCAAACTGCAGCGCCTGCTCCTGGGCGAGCGCGCGGGCGCTACGCGAGGCAGCTTCCTGGATTGCCTTCGGGCGACGCCGACGCAGCGGCTCGGGCCACTTGGTCCAATCTCCGGTATGGAATTGCCGGCGCAGTTCGGCATAGAGGGCATAGTCGTTGAGCCAGCGTGCTTCAGCGCGGCAAAACTTCTCGAACGCACTCCATTGCTTAGCCATCGCAGAGTCATGCGGCCCACGGTCCAGGAAGTTTCCCGCCGCCTCGTAGAGCAGCGGGAGCTTCCGGTCTTCCACCTCTTGGAAATCGACGTTGCCACGATGACCGGCGAGGCGGCCAATCCGGCTGCCCTCGATCCAGCCCCAGTCGGAGAGGAACTCCAGGCTGATGAGAGAAGGATTCCCTGCGAAGGCCGAGGAAGCCGCGTAGGGCGAATTGCCGTAACCCGTGGGGCCGAGGGGGAGAACCTGCCAGAGGTGCTGTTTGGCCTCGGTGAGAAAGGCCGCAAACTCGTGAGCGGCAGGCCCCAGGTCGCCAATGCCCCCGTAGGAGGGCAGGGAGCTTACATGCAGCAGAACTCCGGAAGAACGTTGAAACACCATGGCTTCATTATCGCCGCGGCCGTGGCCCGGCTCCGGCTTCGGTAGTGGGTCATTTTTGAAAAGGCATGCCGCCGGGGCTTTGAAGACTGCGGAAAGAGTCCATTTGCGGTTGCTTTCTCTGCACCGGGAAGGGCGTACCTCGATGGCCCCTGAGCGGCTCTTGCGGGGCATGCCTTCGATGATTCTGCACTCCATCGGCTGGGAGCGGCGGTGGATGGAGCAGATGGATGACATCCCTTTGCTGCGCTGATTCCCAATGGCCACCGGAAGTACCAACCGTGGTTCAAATCGATTTCAAATGCGATTGCCTTGGGGGTCGGGTTGGCCCGATCCCCTCCAACACCTCTCGCCGGGGTTGCCTTTCTGGATTCGTATCGTTCAAGGCACCTGCGCGAGCGGCGAGAGGCGCGCGCCCCATATCTTTGGCGCTAGCCTGAATCTGGATAAGTGCCGAAAGGCCGGATGCCGCGGGCATTTTGCGCAACTCCCCGGCCTCGGCGGGGTTTGAATCTGCAGGGAGCTTTCCGCCCTCGATAAGGAGACTTGAATGAAACGGCTCATTCTCGTATTGGTCTTGCTGGCTGCGGCCGGGGCAGTTCTGGGGGCGCAACAAGCGAACCCCTACGAGGGCACCTCGAATCCTCCCCCGGACGACACCATCGTCACCACTGCAACCCCACAGGCCAAGCCTCCGGCCGGGCACCCAGTGTACCCCCAGCCAGCCCCTGCAAGTGCCGCCCAGCCGCCTGCGACCGCCCGTCCTTTGCCGGACAATCGGTACTCCGGCGCGGATGACGGCATTGTGCAGGAAGCCAATCCTGCTCCCGAACCCGCGCAGCCAAGCCTTGCGCAGCGCGGCGCATTCTCCGATCCGGACGGCGACATCGTTCATCCGCGCCCCCTGCGCCATGGCGAACTGGGCGAGGGAACCAGCATTCGCGTCCGCCTGCTCAGCCCGCTCTCCACTATTACCAGCGAAAAAGGCGAAGCCTTCCGCACCCAGGTGGCCACCGATGTGTTGCAGGGCGGGGAAGTCCTGATTCCCGCCGGCGCCGAGATTGACGGCCAGGTGATCCAGGTTTCCAGCGGCCATGCCGGCGGATACGGCTCCATGCGTCTGCGCCCCGAGTGGCTCACCCTGCCGAACGGCAACCGCTACCAGCTCCACGCGGAAATCTCCGGAACTCCAGGCTCCAGAACCCGCGTGGTCGGCGAAGGCACAATCCGGCCGGACTCGCGCCTCACCCGCGACGGCGTTGAGTACGGCGGCGCGGTGGGCGCCGGAGCGGTTACCGGGGCCATCCTGGGCGGCCCGGCAGGTGCTGCCGCCGGCAGCCTCATCGGCGCTGGCGTCATCACCGTCCATCTGCTCGTCAGCCATCCCCAGGCCCGGCTCGAGTCCGGCACGACCATTCTCTTCACCCTGACCCAACCGCTAGACCTGATCCCGGCAACAACGGACTGGAAGTAGAGCTTTTTCCTCTTTCGTTGAAATGTGAGCGTCCTAACGCACTGAGGCTCCGCGCCCCATCCTTACCCACTTTTTCGCGGAAAGGGTGGGATGCCGCAACTCTCCGCATCCGTGCGGCACACCGCCAACGGCAGGTCCACTCCCGCCTGTTACACTCCCGTTGCGGAGGGCGCGCCGGTGGCCAAGATCGAAACCGTTGCAGTCGTAGGCGCCGGAACCATGGGCTCCGGCATCGCCCATGTCTTTGCCCGCGCCGGCTTCCGGGTTCTGCTCTGCGATCTGAACCAGCCCATCCTCGACCGGGCCGTCTCCCAGATTCGCGCCAACCTGGGCCGCGAAGCCGCCAAAGGCAAGCTGTCCGAGGCCGAAATCGAACCCGCTCTGGCCCGCATCGCCACCTCAACGGATCGCGAAGCCCTCAGCGCCGCGGACATCGCCCCCCAAATCGTGATTGAGGCCGCCTCCGAGCGCTTCGATCTGAAAGCCGAGCTCTTCCGCGCCCTCGACCGCATCCTGCCTCCGGACGCTATCCTCGCCACCAACACCTCCTCCATCTCCATCGCCAAACTGGCCTCCGAGACGCGCCGCCCTTCCCAGGTCATCGGCATGCACTTCTTCAACCCCGTGCCGGTCATGGCCCTGGTCGAAATCGTCCGCGCCCCGGCCACCTCCGGCGAGACCGTCGCCGCCATCCACGCCCTCGCCCTCCAGGTGGGCAAGACGCCGGTCGAGGTCAACGACGCCCCAGGATTCGTCTCCAACCGGGTGCTTATGCCGCTGATCAACGAGGCCGCCTTCGCCGTCATGGAAGGGGTAGCCACGCCTGAGGCCGTGGACCAAATCTTCAAGCTGGGCATGGCCCACCCCATGGGGCCGCTCACCCTGGCCGACCTCATCGGACTCGACGTCTGCGTCGACATTCTGCGTGTCCTTGAGGAAGGCTTCGCCAACCCCAAATACCGCCCCTGCCCGCTGCTGGTCCGCATGGTAGCCGCTGGCCAACTCGGCCGCAAATCCGGCAGTGGATTCTACTCTTACGGGAACTGAGCCGCATCTCATCGCGTACTACTCCCCAAGCGCCCTCCCTCGGCGTCCAACCGTCATGCAGAGTTTCTCCGACACGCTCGGCCAGGTCTTTCGCGCCATGATGGCCAACAAGCTGCGCACCTTCCTGACCATGTTCGGGATTGCTTGGGGCGTGGGCTCGCTGCTGGTCCTGGTCGGCCTGGGCGAGGGTTTCCGCAGCGGCCAGCACCGCCAGTTGTCCACCTTCGGCAACGATGTCGTCATGATGTGGAACGGCACCATCCCGGCGCTTGCCAACCAGCACACCGGGATGCGCCCCTATCAATTCACGCTTGGCGACGAGGCCGCCCTGCGCGCCCTCCCCGAACTGCGCGCCGTCACCGCCTACTTGAACCGCAACGATCTTTATGAGGTCAGCGCCTACGCCAATTCCTCCGGACAGGTGATGGGCGTGGAGCCGAATTATTCCACCGTGCGTTTTGTGCCCATCGCCGAAGGCCGTTTTCTGGACGACCAAGACCTGGCCCAACGCCGCCGCGTCGCCGTGCTGGGCTCCAAGAGCGCCACGCTCCTGTTTCCCGGCCGGCCCATGCTGGGCGAAACCATCACTATCAACGACGTCAGCTTCACCGTGGTCGGCCGGGTCCAGTCCATCAACCGCGGCAACAACGACAGCGACAACCAGAAGGTCTATATTCCCCTGACCATCATGCAGGAACTCTTCGCCATGAAGGGCGACAACGTGGCCCGCGACGCCCTCAGTTCGATCCAGTATCAACCGGCCATCAAGGGCGACACCACCGCTGCCGTCCCCGCCGTCCACCGCGTCATCGCCCAGCGCCATGGCTTCGATCCCTCGCTCAAGGAAGCCTTCGAGGAGTGGGACACCATCGAGGAAGAAAAGATGATCGGGGCCATCTTCAACGCCATGGACATCTTCCTCGGCGGAGTGGGCATCGTCACGCTGGGCCTGGGGGCGGTGGGCATCATCAACATCATGCTGGTTTCGGTTACCGAGAGAACCCGCGAGATCGGAGTCCTCAAGGCCATCGGAGCCACCAAACGCAGCATTCTCTCGCAGTTCTTCTGGGAGGGCCTGCTGCTGACCGGGATCAGCGGGTTGATTGGCATCGTGGTCTCCGCGGGTTTCATGTGGCTGTTGCAGCAGGGGCTCACCGGCAAAATGCCGGGATGGGACCCGCCCCGGCTGGTGCCGTGGTCGGCGGCCCTGGCTCTTGGATCGCTGGTCCTCTGCGGCGTGGTTGCCGGCCTCTATCCGGCCAGCAAAGCCGCCCAAATGGACCCCATCGAAGCCCTGCGAAGAGAGTGAAAAGGACAGCTTTCAGCCATCAGCTTTCAGTTGTCAGTTTCGATTTGCCGGATCATTCGATGGCTTTCAGATGAGAGGAAACAGGCCGAAAGACGACCCCGCAACCGATTAACCAAAGCTGTGAGGAGATGAAACCTGATGCGCGTCAGCGGCAAGACCCTGCAAGAGGTAGAAGCGGCCCCCCGGGAATATGAAGAGGTTGTTCAGTCGTCCAACCTGACACCTTCCACGAAGCGCACATACATGCCTCACTCAGAGAACTCTGTGAAATGGTTGAAGGGCGATTTTGAGCCCGGAGCCCGGAAACACTGAAGCAGGCAGGGGTGCGAGTCTCTACGGTGGCTCTTAGCTGAAGGCTGAGAGCTGAAAGCTGAAAGCTGGCAGCTAGGAGTTGTTCTCATGCTCAAAGACATTCTCGCCCAGGCCTGGGAAGCGATGGTCTACAACCGCCGCCGCACCGCCATCACCATGGTCGGCATGGCCTGGGGCATTGCCACGGTGGTGTTGCTGCTCGCCTATGGCGCCGGTTTCAGCCGCGCCATCGAAAGCATCTTCGCCCAGTGGGGAACCAATACCGTCGGCTTCTGGCCCGGCCGCACCAGCGAACAGGCCGGAGGCGACAAGGCCGGCGTCAAGGTGCGCTTTACCCTGGACGATATCGATCGCGTCTCCAATAGCGTACCCGGCCTCATCCATATCTCGCCCGCCATGTATAAAGACGTGGCCGTGCAGAACGATTTGCACACCTACACCTGGACCGTGATTGGGGCGCGAGCGGCGTATCAGGACGTTTTGAAGATGGATGTGGATCAGGGCCGCTTCTTCAACGGGGCCGAGGATCAGCAGCGGGCGCACGTCTGCGTCATCGGTTCGGAGTCCAAGACCAAGCTCTTCTCCGGCGCCTGGGCGGTGGGCGAGACCATCCGCCTCAACGGCGTCATCTTCACCATCGTCGGCGTGCTCACGCCCAAGATGCAGGAAGGGGAAGGCAGCGACATCAACCGCCAGATCTTGGTGCCCTTCAACACCATGAGCGACCTGAAGGATACGAAATACATCGATGGCGCCTGGTTCAACTATCGCGGCGACCACCAGCTGGTCGAGAAGGCCCTGCGCGAGACCTTGGGCGCGGCCCATCACTTCAAGCCCACCGACCACAACGCCGTCTACGTAGCCAACCTGATGACCCAGTTGGCCCAGTTCAAAATCCTGTCCATTGCCCTCCAGGTGCTGCTCTCCCTGGTGGGCGCGCTCACCCTGGGCATCGCCGGCATTGGCCTGATGAACATCATGCTCGTCGCCGTGCAGCAGCGCACCCGCGAGATCGGCATCGAGAAAGCGCTGGGCGCGCGCCGTCATCACATCCTCATCCAGTTCCTGGCCGAAGCCCTGGCCATCACCGGCGTGGGCGGCGCGTGCGGCATTGCGCTGGCCTACCTGGTCTCGGTGTGCGTAGGCCGCATCACCTTTTACAGCGCCCTGGCCCAACATGCCGAGGACGCCGACATCCGCCTCATCATCTCGCCCGCCTCGGTCATCGTGGCCACCCTCATCCTGGCCGTTACCGGCCTGGTCAGCGGCATGATCCCCGCCATCCGCGCCGCCAACCTGGACCCCATCGAAGCGCTGCGCTACGAGTAACGTAGCGGTTAGCACGAATGAGTCAGAACCTGGAGTTAACGCGGATTTTGCTGACCAACAGAGTCTGAACTTCATCCCTCATTTTGCGACTGACCTTTGAGACACGCAACCCCTTGATTTCAGCAGGTCCGGGAACGGTCGCAGAACTTACCCTTTGTGAGACATCAGCGCCAGTCTTGCGCCCCGTGCCAGATGTGCAGGATTTCGACGATCTCTTCGGTGGAACGGCACACAACGACTTAAGGCGGGCAGACAAGCTCGCGGGTTCCCTTCACCTCCGCGGTCGGCCAAGGCCGGGGAAGGCTGCGAATTGTTCAATGCGGTCGATCACCGCCTGAGCAACTTTCCGAGCAGCGGTGGGATTGTCTTGCTGGATGTATTGAACGGCGGACTCAAGTTGGTCGGACGCTTCGGTCGTCCACCGAATTGGCCTCATGAGCGCAATAGCCGGCCGATGCGGTTAACCACGACTTGGTGGTCTACAAACTCGCCACGATCCGCTTGCTCAATGCCTCTTTGCACTCCTGCAACAAAGCGGGCTTGATTTTCGAGCATCCGCGCAACCGTATCTTTCACAAGTTGCTCGGCATTCTTGCCGTTGGCAGATGCCACGTCCTGGAGCTGTGTTTCGACCTCGGGTGAGAAATGTACTTCCATACCCTTCAAGGTACGCGAAAACCGGGAGAGAGGCAACATGGGGAACGCAGGACCGGGGCGAAATCGACCCTATTTGAGGCGGGCTCACCCACTCTCCGCTGTCTACAGATTACCGACCACCGACCACTGACCACTGATAACTGACAACTGTTTTTCACGCCGGCGGCAGCCCATCGACCACCGGTACGCCCGCGGGCGCGTTAAGCCGAAACACGCCGGCAGGCACCGCCGCATTCGGCACTTCGCCCGTGAAGGAAAACCGTGTCAGCGCGCCATCCGTCTCTTCCATCTCGATGCCTGTAATGGCTCCCTCCGAGGTCACCGTAAGCGTCAGCCGGCTCACCCGCTTTTCCTGCCCCCTCGGCTGCCCGGTCAGCTTCCACAAGCGGCCATCCGCGCCGGGGCAGGGCTCCACCGTCAGCCCGCTCATCTCCTTCTCTAACTCTGTATGCCCCAGCAGAAAGCGCAGCGGCGAGCGCAGGTCGTCCAGGTCTTTCGCCGCCATGCGCTGTACCTGCGTGTCGCCGGGGGCATAGAACCAGGCGTACTTGCCGTCCAGCAGAAACACCTTCCCGGCCGGCGTTCCGTACTCCCACTTCATGCGGCCGGGCTTCAGCAGCAGCAGCTTTCCGCTCTCGCTGCGCTTGATTCCCAGACCCTCATAGCTTTCGGTGAATCCCGCCGTGAGCGAGTGCAGTTGGTTGTAGTGCCGGTCGACGCGCTTTGCAAGGTCATGCGCAGTGAGCGAAGGACCTTGTCCAAAACACAAAAGGGCGGAAGCCCCCGTTCCCAGCAGCAAAGCAGCTGAACGGATTATGGAAAAACTCGATCTGGAGGGAGACGGGGGTTTCAACCCCCGCATGAAGCAGACAGAATCGAAGCGGGCTTTAGCCCCGGAGGCCTCCACTTCACGGGCCATGTCTCCAACCCTGAAAGCCCGGCTCCACCACAGCCCAAACCTGCTCATTGCCCAAAAGACTGGGTGCAGTTGGTGCCGCCGGCCGGGTCGTACTGAATCGTCCCCACCTGGTCGCTGCAGAAGCCTCGATCTCCGGTCGTGCCCACCGTCTGCGGCACGGCTGTGACTGCGTAGCTATTAAACCGGTCCACGCCGTTGACGGTGACCTTGTCCTTGCAGGCAATGGCAAAGATGTAGCCCGACTTGAAGCCCGAGGTCAGGTCGGGCTGCAAAATCTGCGCCGAGGCTGGCGAGGGCGCGCCGGACTTCGGATCGCCGCCCAGGGCCGTCAGCGTGCAGGCATAGCCGTTGGCCGGGTAGGTGGACTCGTACTGAAGTTCCGCCTTGGCGATCACCTGCACCGAGTTGACCGCCGAGGTCTCGTTGGCCTTCTTCTTCAAGCTGCCGATGGTGGGAATCGCCATCAGCATCAGGATCAGAATGATGGCGATGACGATCAGCAGTTCCATCAACGTAAAGCCATTCGCCGGCGTTCTGCCTTGGCCTTGATGACCGTCGCTGTTCGAGGTGGGCCGTTGCCCGCCGCCTCGTCCGTTCAAGAGCGAAATCGTGCGATTCATGAGAGTCCAATCCTTCGTAGAGCGCGCCGGAACCTAGCCCGCCCATCCGACAGAATGCTACAAGATACAGACGCGATAGGGAAATCGGACGCTCGCAAAGCAGATCTCAGCTTTTAGCTCTCAGCTTCCAGCCCATCCCGCCCCAATCTCTTCATCTGTTCATGTCCAGGTTCTTCGCGGCTGAAAGCTGAGAGCTAAAAGCTGAGAGCTAGCGGCTAAAGGCTGCCGTAAGCCTCGTCCTTGTCAGCTTCACCCCATCCAGCCGCCCCAGCAGCGTCACCGCAATCCGCTCCGAGTCGAACAGCCGTTGCGCCATGGCCTGCACTTGCGCGGCGTCCACTTCCTCGATGCGCGCGATAATCTCGTCCACCGAAAAGAAGTTGTGGAAGTACATCTCCTGCCGGGCCAGGTTGGCCATGCGCGCATTCGAGCTTTCCAGGCCCAGCAGGATGTTGCCCTTCACCTGGTCCTTGGCGCGGGTCAACTCTTCCGCGCTCAGCGGCTCCTGCTTCAACTTCGCGAACTCGGCCAGAATCAGGTCCACCACCTCCAGCGCCTTGCCCGCCGAGGTGCCCGCGTAGACGCACAGCGTTCCGGTGTCGCGGTAGGGGCTCAGATCGGAGTAGATGGAGTAGGCCATGCCCCGCTCTTCGCGGATGGTCTGGAAGAGCCGGGAACTCATTCCGCCGCCCAGCACCGTATTCAGAATCAACGTGGCGTAGCGGTTGTCGTCGGTAATCGGAGGAGCGGGCACGCCCAGGCAGATCTGCACCTGTTCCAGGGATTTCTTATTGCGCAGGACCACGCGCGCGCAGGCCTCGGGAGCGCCCAATTCATGGAGCGTCTCGCCCCCGGCCAGTGTGGAGAACTTGCCCGCCACGGCCTCGGCAAACCGGTCGTGGTCCAGGTTTCCAGCCGCGGAGAACACCATGTTCCCACCGTGAAAGCGATCGTTGTGATAGGCAAAGATCGTCTCCCGGTCCAGACGTGTCACCGTCGCCGAAGTGCCCAGGATCGGCTTGCCCAGCGGATGGTCCTTCCAGAAGCTTTGCGTGAACAGCTCGTGGACCAGCAGGTCCGGGTTGTCCTCGTCCATCTTGATCTCTTCCAGAATCACGCCCCGCTCCCGTTCGATGTCGGGGGCCGCGAAGACCGGATTCAGCACCAGGTCGGTGAGAACATCGAGTGCGATGGGCACATGGTCGGCCAGCGACTTGACGTTGAAGCAGATCGTTTCCTTGCCGGTAAATGCGTCCAGGTTGCCGCCGATCGAGTCCATCTCCCGGGCAATCAGTTGCGCGGAGCGGGAGCGCGTGCCCTTGAAAAGCATGTGCTCCACAAAGTGGGAGATGCCGCAGGCTTCGGCAGGTTCGCAGCGCGAGCCCGACTTGATCCATACCCCCATGGCCACCGAACGCAAGTGTTCCATGCGCTCGGTCAGCACGATCAGGCCGTTGGGCAATACGGTGCGGCGGAGGTTTCGCTCGGTAGACATCGTCATCGCTTCAGACTCGATTGTAGGGCAATTTGGTTCAACTGGCGCCGGTCGGCGGCCTGTGCATCGGATTGGCATGAAGGGTATGGGCTTCAGCCTGTACGCATGACAGCCAAAAGCAATATGGCTTTACGAGCTACGGAAAAACTCGATCCGGAGGGAGGCGGGGGATTCAACCCCCGCATAAAGCTAACAGAATCAATGCGGGCTTCAGCCCCGGAGGGACTGCCCTTCACAGCTCCCCATTGCCGGCAACCTGCCGGCCTCGAAGAGAAGAGGATATGCTCTATGCTGACCGCAACCGTGACCTCGAAATCCAGCCAACTCGTTCGTTTCGACGCTTCGCCCCCATCCGAAGTGAGCCACAGCCCGCTTTTCGGTCTGGATGCGGAGGCTCTGGCGGCGCGCATGGTTGCCTGCGGCGAACCCGCATGGCGCGGCCGCCAGTTGGCCCAGGCCATCTACCGCCAGCGGCTCACCGGCCTGAATGAAATCACCACCTTACCCAAGTCTTTGCGCCAACGCCTCATGGCCGAAGGCTGGGCCGTCGGCCGCCCGCGGATCGCCCAGACCTTCCAGTCCATAGACGGCACCGAGCGCTACCTTGTCGAGTGCCACGACGGAGAAAACCAAATGGTAGAAACCGTCTGGATGCCCGAAGGCGACAACGGTGAATCCGGCGACGAATCCGAAGTATCCGATTCCGATGTCCCACGAACCCTGGGTGCCCCATCCTTTCCGCGTTCCTCAGCGGAAAGGATGGGAAAGCACGAACCCCAACAAGACCGTCTCGGAGGGCGCCGCGCCACCATCTGCGTCTCCAGCCAGGTGGGTTGCGCCGTCAACTGCCAGTTCTGCCTCACCGCCAAACTCGGCCTGCAACGCAACCTCACCGCAGGCGAGATCGCCGGCCAGGTCATTGAAGTCTTCGACCGTCACAAGGTCGAAGTCGGCCGCGACCGAGTGAACCTGGTCTTCATGGGCATGGGCGAGCCCTTCCTCAACTATGACAACTTCAGCGCCGCCGTCCGCCTGCTGGTCATCGAAGCCGGCCTCAGCCCCCGCCGCATGACCGTCTCCACCTCCGGCATTGTTCCCGGTATCGAGCGCTTCGCCCTGGAGCCTCCGGAATTCCGTCCCAAACTGGCCATCAGCCTCAATGCCCCCAACAACGCCATCCGCTCCGAGATCATGCCCATCAACCGCAAGTGGCCCATCGAGGCGGTCCTCGACGCCGTCCGCAAAATCCCGCTCCGCCCCCGCGAGCGCATCACCTTCGAGTACGTCCTTCTCGCAGGCCTCACCGACCGGCCGGAACACGCCAAGCAAGTTGCCCGCCTGGCCCGCCGCACGGATCTTCCCATCAAAGTAAACCTGATCGCCTGGAACCCCGGCCCCGGCATCCCCTATGCCATGCCCGACCAAGCCTCCATCGAAATCTTTAGGCAAACGCTCGCCGCCGAATCCATCCCCACCTACGTCCGCAAGCCCAGAGGCCGCGACATCTACGCCGCCTGCGGCCAGCTCAAGCGCACCGTCGAGGCCTGAAGGTCATTCGCTTATTGCCGGCGCTGCCCCCGCAATGAAGCGCAAGACCTTTGGAAAGTCTGCCAACCGCTGGAGTTGACCTTCGTCTAATCACGCAGGCAGGGTGCAAGCCACCCGCGGAAAGGTCTCTGCCATGCAAAGATACCGTCTGCCTGTCGCTCTCGGATTCCTCTTAACATTCAGTTTTGTTGTTCCCGGTGCACAGGCGCTGCCAGTCACGCCGGACTTCACCATCGCAGCCACCAACGTGACCATGTCCTCCAGCACTTCCAGCGGAGTTGGTTCCAGTTCATACACGCTGACCTCGGTCAACGGCTACACCGGCTCGGTACGAATCGGTTGCAATCCTCCCACTCCACCGGCCGGAGTGAACGAGCCCGGCTGCACTGGGGTGCCGGTGTTACCACCCATTACGTTGACCGCGAATCAGCAGGTGACGGGGAGCATTCCCTTCTTCGCCCCCTATTGCACCAACGGCGATCCTTGCCCTGTCAGCCTGCCGCGCCGTGGAGGCCATGGGCTGGCGCCAGGTCTGGCGCTGGCCGGTGCGCTGCTGCTCGGCTTTGGAATCCGGCGGAGGGCAGCGCGCTGGCTGACGCTGACGTTGCTCGCGGTAGGCGCACTGGCCGGTCTGGCGGGAATCGGCGCTTGCGCCAACAATAGCGCCATGACTCCGGGGACCTATGCATATACGATCTCGGCGACGGACGTCAACACCGAAGTGTCCCAGACCGCATCGATCAACGTTATCGTGCCATAGGCCGCTTCGGGCTGAGTTTGGATCGGCGCATGCCGCTTATTGCTGTATGCGCGGCCGGGACATCTACGCCGCCTGCGGCCAGTTGAAGACCACGGTGGAGATAGGGCTTGGGACGCTAGTGGATTGCCTCTTGGCTAGTTCTTCGGCATCGGCAAGGGCGCAACGCTGCCGCAGTCAGGCCCCTTGTAGACCGACGAAGACTCGATGGTGTACTCGATGGTCTTCGAGTTCGCTCCCATCTGCATGTTTCCGGTAAAGTGCACCTTGCCGATGGCGTGATTGGGGTCGGCCCACGAGGATTCCAGGGTTCCTTTGCCGGCCATCCTGCCGCCGCAAATCCAGTCGGCGGTCATGCTGGTGGCCTTCAGCACCACGTTCGAAATCGTGCATTCGCCGTTGCGGCTTTGCGGCATCGGGGCGCCGTACTTGTCGATCATGGCCTGGGTCAGGCAAACCTGAGTCGTGTGCTGAGCGCCCGCAAACGGGTTATTGGCGCCCGGAGGCATGGTGACGCCCGGCGGCAAGGGCGTCTGTTGCCAGGTCATGTTGGTCGTCATCTCCCACAGGCCGGGCTTTCTGTTCGCCTGGGCCCAGGCAATCATCGCCACCGTCAGCAGGCAACAGCCCACTCCTATCGAAACCCGTGTCTTGCCCATAGAACCTCCTGATCGCGCGCAGGCTGCAAGCTGCGCGCGCCTTCACTCTACCGGATGAAATGGTCCGCGGGGAAGAACAATCGACTCGACCGTCTCGTGAACTTATTCCACTGAAGCTGGGTGCCCCAGAGCCTGCCCTGAGAGAAGCCGAAGGGTCTCGAATCTGAGAATCTGGGATCGCAAAGATCCTCAATCGCGTTCGGCCAAACCTGCACTGCCCAGCGCCAGCAGGGCGGCGGTCACCCGTCCAGCCTCGTGGCGGACCACGGTCTCCTCGCTGGCAAAATCCCCGGCGATCGAGCGCACCCCGAGCGCTTCGATCCGTTCCAGATCGGGCTCGATCGGCGTCGCCCCCTCGGCTGCATAGCGGGCCAGCGTCTCCGGCGAGAAGGGCGCAGTGTTCACCAGCGCGTAGTCGAAGATCGGCGCGCGGGTGTGCTCGTAGATGCGCTCGATGTGCTCCGATGCTGTCAGGCCCATGCTCTCGTTGGCCTCGGTCATCAGGTTGCAGATGTAGACGCGCACCGCGCGCGCTCGGGCCAGCGCCGCGGGAATGTCCTCGACCAACAGATTGGCGATGAGCGATGTGTAGAGCGACCCCGGCCCGACGGTGATCAGGTCCGCATGCTCGATGGCCTCCAGCGTCTCGGCCAGCGGCTCGGCAACCGGGGGATCGAGCATCAGCTCGGCGATGCGCAGGCGGCTGGCCGTGATATGGGTCTCGCCCCGCACCAGCGATCCGTCGTCCATGCGCGCCACCAGGGTGGTGTTGGCGGTGGTAGCCGGATAGATGCGTCCCCGCGTGGCCAGAATCTTCGACGCCAGTTGGATGGCGAGGGCAAAGTCGCCGGTGATCTCCGTGAGGGCGGCCACAAAAAGGTTTCCGAAGTTGTGACCCTTGAGAGCATCGCCGCCGCGGAAGCGATGGTTGAAGACCTGGGCCAGCAGATCTTCCTGCTCGCTCAGCGCCATCATGCAGTTGCGCAGGTCGCCGGGGGGCAGCATGTTGAAGCCCTTGCGCAGCACGCCGGAAGAGCCGCCGTCGTCGGTCACAGTCACCACCGCGGCCAGGTCCGAGATGGGCCCCGTCCGGGCGTTTGCACCGGAAGTGGTCACGTGCTCCCGCAACCCGTGCAGCAGCGTGGATAGTCCGGTGCCGCCGCCAATGGCCACCACCCGCATGGGACGGAACGCCCGCGAATCTGCGCTCTCTTCAACGAGCTGTGCTAGTGAAGTCGGGTCGGGAGTCATAGGTAGGAGCCTGTAAGTTCATTTCAATCATACCGCGCGGTGTGAAAGAGAATGGTTCATCCGGCACACCGGGCCAAAGGTCGTGATCCGCGGACGGGAAACCAACCGGGATCGGGACGTTGGCAGCGATTCCCGCCTGCGCATGAGGGAACGGACAAGCGCATGGCGCCCGCTGCCGGAACGGTGACGCGCCGGCGAATCGCGGCGATTGTCTCAGGGTACTTCGGGATACAGAAGCTCGGTAAAGCGCGGATCGTCCACCACGCTCTGGAAATCGTTGTCCACGCGCGCCTGCAGCCGGTTCTTGGGGTTCAGTTCGATGGCCCTGGCCAGGTTTCTCAGGCAATCCTGGGTGCGACCGGTCATCGCATCCAACAGGGCCAGCCCGTAAAGCGCGTAATCGGCATGGGGATGGGCAGCCAGAATGTTGTTGAACTGTTCGCGCGCCTCTTCGTAGTAGCCGGTGTTCAACTGCGAGACCGCGTAATCGTAATGCTCCTCCGGCGTCGGGAAGGCTAGCTTTGGCTTTTCAAGTTGCCGCTGGCAAGTAGCGATGTACATCTGGCAGCGTTCCTTGATTTCGGCCGGCGCCTCGGGCAGCAGCTTCTCAAAGGCCGCCAGGGCCTTTTCGTACTTCCCTTGCTGCAGGAGCAACAAGGCCGCCTGGTAGTGCTGGAAGGCCGGCCCCGTGCCGGGGGCCGACCGGCCGCCGGCCTTGGCCGCCGGAGGAGATGTTTTCTTGCGGTCGTGCGCCGCGGATCGGGCCTCTTGCATCATGACTTTGCCGGGAGAGCGCATTCCACCCCGCCCGGTTGAGCCCCTTCGCTGCCGGCTGGCAACCTGCGCTTGGAGATTGCGCTCCTCAGGCCCTCTTTATACGCACAACCCCGCCTCACGTCAATGGCCAGCCCGGAAGCCTGGAGTTATCCGCCCGGCTCATGGACGCTTTTTTTGTAGATCGCCGGATTGAGCATCGGGTCGTTGTACATCTTCAACTGGCGGTAAAGCTTGAATCGCCGCGTTCCCGCCAAGGTCTCTCTCCACAGCTCGTCGAGGCACCCGGCAAGGTCGGCGCGTTGTTCCTCAAGGATGCCCAGCCGCTCGCGATTGCGCGTAGCGTGGCCCGGTGGGGCGTCCCCCCGCTCCGCCTCCTCGCGCGTATGGTAGATCTTCAGCGCCAGGATGGAGAGCCGGTCGATCATCAACCCCGGCGACTCCGAGTGCAGCCGGGCATCCTCCCTGGGCAGGCCTTGCGATCCAAGCCAGCCCAGCAACATGCGGTCCAGCTCCTCGGTCAGGTCGTTGCGCCGCTGATTGGTCCGGTCGATACGGCGCTTCACCTCCGCCAGCTCCGCGTCGCTGGCTCCCGGCGCCCGCGCCTCGTCCTCGATATGCCACAGTTCGAAGTTTGCGCCGTGCTGGCCTGCAACCGAACCAAGCCACTCTCTTGACCAGACATCCCCGCCGGCTCCTGCCTCCATCTCCAGTGGAACCCACGCACGCCCCGCCGCCTCGACCCGGTGCCAGCCGAAATTCAGTTGGTCGTGCAGCTTCACGATCGCGTCGGCAGATAACATCTTGACAATCCTTCAAGTTGGCCGGTTCCGGGCGCAGCGTCTATGGTAAAACTATCCTCACCTGAGGTCTATGCGGGGGACGATGTCGGACGGATTCGAGCGGTTTCTTTGCCTGGCCAGCTTTGAGAAGGGGCAGGATTTTCTCCGCCAGTGCGCGGCGATGGGTGTCAAGCCCACTCTGCTCACCCTGGACAAGCTCCGCGATGCCGATTGGCCCCGCGAGGTGCTCGAGGAGCTGGTCACCATGCCCTCCGGCCTAACCCGCGAGCAGATTCTCAACACCGTTTCCTGGATGGCGCGCGGCCGCCGCTTCGACCGCATCGTCGCCCTCGACGAGTTCGACCTGCAGACGGCGGCCGAACTGCGCGAGCACATGCGCATTCCCGGCATGGGCATCACCACCGCAGCCTATTATCGCGACAAGCTGGCCATGCGCTCCAGCGCCCGGGAGTCCGGTTTTCTGGTTCCCGAGTTCTGCCCGGTGCTCAACTACGACGAGCTGCGCGACTACATGCGCCGCGTGCCCCCGCCCTGGCTGCTCAAGCCCCGCACCGAGGCCTCCTCGGTGGGGATTCGCAAGATCGAGGATCCGGATCGGTTGTGGCGCGACCTGGAAGAGCTCGGCGACCGCCAGAGCCGCTTCCTCCTCGAGCAGTTTGTGCCCGGCGACATCTTTCACGTCGACTCCATCCTCAACCAGAGCCAGGTGCTGTTTTCCGTGGTGCATCGCTACGGCCGCCCGCCCATGCAGTTGATGCACCAGGGCGGCGTCTTCACCACCCGCACCGTGGACCGCGCCAGCCGCGACTGGATGCAGCTCACCGCCCTCAATGCGGGTCTTGCGCCTTCGCTGGGCATGGTCCGCGGCGTCACCCACGCCGAGTACATCCGCGCCCACGCCGATGGCCGCTACTACTTCCTTGAGATTGCCGCCCGCGTCGGCGGTGCCTTCATCGCCGATCTCGTCGAGGCTTCTTCCGGCGTGAATCTGTGGAAGGAGTGGGCGCGCCTCGAGGTCGAATGGCTGCGCGGCCGGAGCTATGGTTTGAACGAGTCCTACGAGGAGTACGCGGGAAGCGTTCTGTGCCTGGCCCAGACCGCCGAGCCGGATCTGTCCTCCTTCAACGACCCGGAAATCGTCATGCGCATCAAGAAGGACCATCACGCCGGTCTCATCGTCCGCTCCACCAATCCGGAGCGGGTCAGGCAATTGCTCGAAGCCTACAGCGACGAATTCGAACGCCGCTTTCTGGCCACCATGCCGCCCATGGAGCGGCTGTCCCCGGCGTGAGGACAGGTCTGTTGGAAAGCCTCTAAACTACACGGAGTTCGGAAGCATGCGGGATTCAGCCCGTACGAAAACCGCGGAACCAACCCGGGCTTTAAAGACTGCGGAATAACTCGATGCGGAGGGAGGCGGGGGTTAATCCCTGCATGAAGCCAACAGAATCATCGCGGGCTGTAGCCTCGGAGGAGCGCATTCCGCCAATTTCACCCAAAGTCCCGAGTTTTCCCGCAGTCCCTTTGGCCCCTGAGGGAACGGCGGCTCTCCTCACAAAGCTTCTTCACAGGTCATCCGGCGATCTGCTCGCTTTGCGCGAGTGAGAGAATAGCGGCAAAGGCCGCGAGGTGTATCGATGGTCATCCCGCGCAGTTGGAAGAATGCCGACGCTGTTGCCGCCATGCGGGATTTTCTCCGCCAACAGCCGCCCCGTCACGCCGCCGTGCGCGACCTGATGAAGGAGCTCCTCTCGGAGAACCCCTACTCCCGCCGCTGCGCCGCCGACCTTGTCCGCCGCGTCAGCGCCCGCCAGCCTGGCATCCTCCAGAAGTACGCCGATCTCCTCATCGATCTCGCCGCCGAGCTCAGCGACGCCGACTGGCAGCCTCGCGGCTACATTGCTCAGGCAGCCGCTCAGAACCTCTCCACCCACGCCCAGCGCACCCGTCTCGAATCTCTCGTCCGCACCCTCCTTGAAGACCCCCGCATCGCCGTCCGCGCCATGGCCTTGGAAACCTTTGCCACTCTCGCCATCGCTGAGCCCACCCTGCGCGACGAAGCCATGCTCCTGCTCGAGCATTCCCGCCACGGCTGCTGCGCTCTCGGCAGCCGCGCCCGCCGCATGTTGCCCCTGCTCCTCGCGGCGGAGAAAACCGCCCGGCCCAATCCGCCGCCCAGCCAGGCCCGCGACTTAGGCGCACCGCAACTGCATCCAAAACTTCGGGTTTGAAATCCGCAGGGACTCGTTATCAACCATGAACCCACTCCCCGGTTTCTCTTTCGCAACTCCCGCCGGCTCCGGTATCCTTGAGTTTCCCGGCAACCCTTCCCAACCCCCAAAGGAGAGCCAATGAACCTCACCGAAGAACCTGAAATCGTCAACTGGCCCGAGACCCATTACCTGTTCATCGAGAAAGCCGGTCCCTTCCAGGAAACCGCGCCCAAGGCCTGGGAAGAACTCCACCAGCTGGTACCCGCGATTTCCGGCAAGAATGAGATTCGAGGCTATATCAGCCTCTACAAGATGGGGCCCGCCACCTACCGCGCCGGCGTCTCGCTGGCCGCGCCCCCGGTCGAACTGCCCCCAGGCACGCAATATGAGAGGTTCCTGGGTGGAAAATACAGCCGCTTTGTTCTCACCGGCCCCTACTCCGATCTGCCTGAAGCTTCCGGCCGCGTCTGGCAGATCGCCACCGTGAAGAAAATCGCGGTCCGCGACGGCTTCGCCCTGGAAAACTACGTCAACGATCCCAAAACAACGCCCCCGGCGCAGTTGATCACCGAGATCCTCATCCCCACCGCCTAGCACATTCCTGAACAAGGTGCGGGTGCCCCTGAGTCCGCTTTTCAGACCTGGGAAACCGCGCCATGCCCTCAAGCAGTTCGGCCACTCCCCAACTTGCCCCCTGTGCGCAATGCCTTGACCCCTGATCCCTGACCCCTGACCCCTGACCCCTTAGAATGATCCCTGGAGCCATCATGGAGAGCAAGGGTCAGTATCCGCATCGCCGCTGGAATCCGCTGCGGCAGTCGTGGGTTTTGGTTTCGCCCCAACGCACCCAGCGTCCCTGGCAAGGCGAAGTGGGCCAGAAAGCCGCGCCATCGGGCGTCTCCTACGATCCGCAATGCTACTTGTGTCCCGGCAACAACCGTGCCGGGGGAGCCGTGAATCCGCCCTATGAAAGCGTGTTTTCCTTTGTAAACGACTACGCCGCGCTGCTCCCGGATTCCCCGCCCCCCGCCGAGTCTCCCGCCTCGGCCCTGCTCAAGGCCGAACCAGCCCGCGGACTCTGCAAGGTTCTCTGCTACCACCCCGACCACTCGCTCACCCTGGCCCGCATGACCCGTTCCGAGATCCATACCGTGGTGGACGCCTGGACTCGTGAATATGAACAGCTTGGAGGCCGGGACTGGATCGAGTATGTGCAGATCTTCGAGAACCGCGGGGCCATGATGGGAGCCAGCAACCCCCACCCTCATGGCCAGATCTGGTCCACAGGCTTTGTCCCCGATGAGCCCGCAACCGAGACCTGGAGCCAGGGCACCCACTTCGACCGTACCGGCCATTGCCTGCTCTGCGACTACCTCACCGCCGAACAGGCCGCCGGCGACCGGGTGATTTTTGAGAATGAGCACTTTGCGGCCCTCGTTCCCTGGTGGGCCGTGTGGCCCTTCGAGGTCCTGCTGGTCTCCCGCCGCCACCTTGGAGCGCTGCCGGAGCTAAGCGGCGGCGAGCGGCACTCGCTTGCCGACGCCCTTCTGCGCCTGACCGTCCGCTTCGACAATCTTTTCGAAACCGGTTTTCCTTACACCATGGGCTTCCACCAGTCGCCTACCGACGGAAGCGAGCACCCTGAGTGGCACTTCCACGCGCATTTCTATCCGCCGCTGCTGCGTTCCGCCACTGTCCGCAAATTCATGGTGGGCTTTGAGATGCTGGGCATGCCGCAGCGGGACATCACGCCGGAAAGCGCCGCCGAACGTCTCCGCGCCTGCTCGGAGCATCATTTCTGCCCCAGAGCCTCGGAGCCGTCATTCAACAGCCGTAGCCAGGCCTGAAATCGCCTGCGGAAGGGAAGGGAAGTGTGGCCGGGGGACGTGGTGAGCTCGCTGGGAATCGAACCCAGGACCCACGCCTTAAAAGGGCGTTGCTCTACCAACTGAGCTACGAGCTCATTCGTTCGTTTCCAGACGGGACGCACCCCGAAGCCGGTCCGCTCACGTCGTGAAAGCCCCAAAAGGGCATAGTGTTTCTGCAAGCGCCGCAAGGCCGCTCTTTCCAAAGTACCACAGGGCCGCTCTCGCCTGCCCTGGGGGTTCATCACCCCGTTCTTCCTTCACCATTCCTCGCTTAAGCCCTTTTTGATGAGCCGAAATCCGGCTCCACCGGACGGCGCATTATGAGCAAAGAGAGTGCCTGGCGCGGTTCGCATGACAAAGAAATCCTAGGAAGGTAACCGCTCAATTGTTATTATTTGGTCAACACCATGGTCGCTTGTCCTGCGAATAAGGACCCTCTTCCCCGCACGAACCGTGCCGATCTTAAAGATTGAGACTGCGAGGCGACTCCCTGGCTGAACGGGGGTCCCGGTTCCGATGCGGAGGCTCAATGGGTGACAGAATGACAGATCGCAAACAGAGGAGCGAAGCGGACGAGACTCCCGAAGATGTGGCGACCCTCTATTCCTGGGCAAATCTTCATGGCGCCAAGTACCGGGATTTCTCGGCCTCGCGCGCGCTGGCCAGGGAAAGGGTCAACCTCTCTGCGCAGGAAGCTCTTGAAGAAGAACAGACTCGCGCCCGGGAGCGGGCGGATGGGGAATTCTATGCCGAAGCCCGGCGCGCTGCCGAAGCCGCCCGTGCCGCGGAGGCAGCGTCCCATGCCCCGGTAGCCGCTCGACTGGTCGCCGAACAGGCATCGCTGCAGGCTGCGGAAGTGGCTGCCCGCCAAGCTGCGGAAAAGCCGGCATGCCATGCGCCGGAGGAGACTTTGCCCAAGCAGGAACTGGCCGTCCAGCAAGCCGCGCGGCAACCGGCGTGGCAGCAGCCGCTGCCGAATCGTTTTCCCCCGCCTTTTGCTGCCCAGCCCGCGCCGTGCGATCCGGCGCAGCCCGGCTATCGGGGTGATGCGCAGCCCCAGCCAAACCCTCCTGCCCCCACCCAGCCTTCCTATCCGCCGCCGCCCGCGCGGCTGCTCCCCGAAGCCTACGCGCCGCCGCGCTCTTCGTGGTCTCCTCCCGAATCGGCGCAGCCTGCCGCCCGTCCGGCATGGCGGATCGAGGACCGCGCCCCCATGCCCAGCCCCAGCTTGCCCCGCGCTCCTGTGGATACGCCGCATGAGGCGCGGGAGGGCAACACCTCGCGCTGGTTCGCTTTGAGAGGCGTATTCGACGGGGATATCGCGCCCATGCAGGGTCCTCCGCCGCCCCTTACCGTCCAGGTTCCGGTAACCGCGGTCTTCTCGTTGGCTGGCGGAGTGGGCAAAACCAGCCTGGTGGCGACCCTCGGCCGCGCCCTTTCGGCGCGAGGCGAGCGGGTATTGCTGGTGGATACCACCGCGTACGGGTTGCTGCCCTTCTTCTTCGGCGCTCGCGATCAGAGGCCGGGCATGTTGAGGACCTTCAGCTCTCCGGACGCGGGTGGCGGCGCGCCTGTTCAAATGGTGGCCATCGATCCCGGGACCTTGGGTCCGGAGTCTGCCGCCCAGGAGGCCCTGACCGGGGAGATTGCCAGGTACTCGCGCGGCGGGATAGACCGTGTCATCGTCGACCTGGCAACCGCCGCCGGCGCCATCGCCAGGCGCATCGTGCGCATGGTACCGATGGTTCTGGTGCCGGTGGTTCCGGACATGAATTCGGTTGTCAGCGTCGGCTCCATCGACGCATTTTTCGGGCGCAAAGTCAATTCATCCGGCAACCAACTGCTGCCTTGCTATTTGCTCAATGAATTCGATGCCGCAGTGCCTCTGCATCTCGATGTCCGGGAACTGCTCCGGGAGCAGTTGGGCGACCGCCTGTTGCCCTTCGCCATCCGCCGTTCCCCCGCCGTCAGCGAGGCGCTGGCCGAAGGCATGACCGTGGTGGATTACGCGCCCAACTCCACCGCCGCCGAGGACTTTCGCACGCTCGCGGCATGGGTCAAGAGTTTTTCTGAGCAAGCGGGCGCCGGCTATGGCGCCGCGCGCTGGAGGGAACGATGAGCGTAGCGGGGTTTTGGCAGGATATTGGAGCCGGGGAAAACTTCTTCACCAGGTTTCTCCGTCTGGTTTTCCTGCTCGCCGGCGGAGTCGCGCTTTGCTTTCTGGCCGTTCTTCCCATGGCCTGGCCGCAACAGGCCGTCTGCGGCCTCCTTACCCTCATCATTGCTCTCACCCTGGCGCGCAGCTCCGACTCCTATCTGGTCACCCTCACCTTGATGCTGATGTCCATGTTCTGCACCTTCCGCTACGGCTACTGGCGCATCCTCCAGACCTGGCGGTTTCTTTTCGATCCGGTCAATCGCTGGGGGGCGCTGGATGCCTTTTTCATCCTCTGCCTGCTGGGGGCCGAATTCTATGCCTTTCTTATCCTCTTTCTGGGATACTTCCAGACCATCTGGCCGTTGCGCCGGGCGCCGGTCCCGCTGCCGGACAATCCTCAGGAGTGGGCGCACATCGACGTCCTCATTCCCACCTATAACGAGCCGCTCGACGTGGTCCGCTATACCGCTCTGGGCGCGCTCAACATGGACTGGCCGGCCGACCGGATGCACGTCTACATCCTCGACGACGGCCGCCGCAAGGAGTTCGAACAGTTCGCCCTCGAGGCCGGCATCGGCTACAGAACCCGGCCCGACAACCAGCATGCCAAGGCGGGCAACATCAACGCCGCCCTGAAAACCATTTCCTCGCCCTATGTAGCCATCTTCGACAGCGATCACGTGCCCACGCGCAGCTTTCTGCAGATGACCATGGGCTGGTTTCTGCGCGACCGCAACCTGGCCATGTTGCAGACCCCCCACCACTTCTATTCCCCCGATCCGTTCGAGCGCAACCTCGAGCAGTTTCGCGTCATCCCCAATGAGAACGAGCTGTTTTACGGAATCGTGCAGGACGGCAACGACTTTTGGAATTCCACCTTTTTTTGCGGTTCCTGCGCCGTGTTGCGCCGCGCCGCGCTGGATCAGATCGGCGGGATTGCCGTCGAAACCGTGACCGAGGACGCGCACACTTCCCTGCGCATGCAGATGAACGGATGGAACACCGCCTACATCAACATTCCCCAGGCGGCGGGACTGGCCACCGAACGGCTCTCGGCCCACGTCGGCCAGCGCATCCGCTGGGCCCGCGGCATGATTCAGATCCTGCGCACCGACAATCCGCTGTTCGCGCCCGGCCTCAAGTTTGCCCAGCGGCTGTGCTACTTCAACTCGATGCTGCACTTCCTTTACGCGGTGCCGCGCCTCATCTTCCTCACCGCTCCGCTCATCTTTCTGCTGCTCAACCACACCAACGTCCCAGGGTACTGGGCCGCCATTCTGGCTTATGCGCTGCCTCACCTCACCCTCTCCAACCTCACCAACTCGCGCATTCAGGGCGAGCACCGGCATTCCTTCTGGAACGAGGTCTACGAGACCGTGCTCTCGCCTTACATTCTGCTGCCTACCATGTTGGCCATCGTCAATCCAAAGCTGGGCAAATTCAACGTCACGGCCAAGGGCGGCGTGGTCGAGCACACCTTCTTCGATGCCCGCATCGCGCAGCCCTTCCTCATCATGCTGCTCTTCAACTTCGCCGGATTGCTCATCGCCATCCCCCGCTTCTTCATCTGGGATCGCGACCGGCCCGGCACGGTGATCATGAATGTGCTCTGGTGCTGCTTCAATATCGTCATCCTGGGCGTCACCACCGCCGTGGCCCGCGAGTTGAAACAGATGCGAACCACCGTCCGCATCAGCGTTGCCACCCCCGTCACCGTGCTGCTGCCCGACGGACGGCTGGTCTCCGGTGAGACCATGGATATGTCCAGCGGCGGCACTGCCATCCGCTTCGCCGAACCGGTCGAGGCCATTCCGCTCGGGGAGGTGCGCCTGGACTTTTTGCTTCCCGCCACCACCACGGATTTGCGCGCGACGGTGGTTGCCTCGGAGGGACCCGTGTTGAGAGTGCGTTTTGACGATCTGTCGATCGCCGAGCAGGAAGTGCTGGCCATGGCGCTTTATTCCAGAGCCGACTCCTGGCTGGGCTGGGGCGAGTCCCGCGAGAGCGACGACGTGTTGCGCAGCATCGGCCGCATCTTCCGCATCTCCATGCGCGGCCTGGTCACCACCTTTGTGAGTCTGTTTACCAACGAAGACAAAGAGACAACCAAGCCGGCGTCTCTTTCCGTGGTTGGCTCCGCGGTGATCTTCGTCCTGGCCGCGATCTTTCTCTTTGGCGCGCGCAACCTCCATGGGCAGCTTCGGAAGTCTGGCGCGGCGCTCCCGGCCGCGGCGGCCAGCCAGCCCGCTCCGGTTTCTCCCGGCCATTTCCGCGACACCTTCACTCTCGCCGACGCCGGCTCGCCGCAAATCGAGTTGCACAGCATCGACAGCCGTCAGGAAGTCTACTTCTCGCTCCCCCAAACCCATGTGCCGCGTTCCGCAAAAATTCATGTCAACTACATCTTTTCTCCCAGCCTGTTGTCGGAACTCAGCCATATCCGGCTCATCATGAACGGTACGGTATTTGCCACCGTCAAGCCCGCGCCCAGCGAGGCCACCGGGACAGCCAGCCAGACTGCCGAGCAGGAATTTGCCATTCCGCCGGAACTGCTGGTGCACAATAATGCCCTCACTTTCGAATTCATCGGCCACTACACCATGGTTTGCGAGGACCCGGCAAACACCGCTTTGTGGGCCCGCGTGCAGCGCACTTCCTACCTCGAGATCGAGGGCGATCTGCTGCCCCTGGCCGACGATCTGAAGCAGTTGCCGATGCCCTTTCTGGACCCGGCCGTGACTCACCCGCAGAGCATTCCCATCGTCTTCCTTGCTGTGCCCTCCGTGCAGGCCATTCAGGCCGCCGGCGTGGTCGCCAGCTACTTCGGCCTGATCTCGGAGAACCGCCCCGTCCGCTTCCCGGTCCATATTGGCGCCATCCCGCAGGGCGACGCGATCGTCATTGCCGATAGCGCCGCCAATCTGCCCCCAGGCCTCATCCTGGCTTCCGTCTCCTCCCCCACCGTGGCCATGCGCGCCAACCCCAACGATCCCTATGGCAAGATTCTCCTGATCGCCGGCTCCGATCCGGACCAGGTCCTGGTTGCGGCCCAGGCCGTGGCCTTGCGCACCGATATGTTGAACGGAGCCCAGACGGCCATCGACAACCTCAAACTCCCCGCCAAGCAGCGGCCCGATGCCGCGCCCCGCTGGGCGCAGACCAACCAGGCCATCGCCCTTGCGGATTATGCCTCGGCGGAGCAGTTGCAAGGGGATGGAACGGCGCCCATGAGTGTTTACTTTCGCCTCCCGCCGGATATGTTCTACTCCGAGCGCCCCAACGCTCCGCTCAGGCTGTCGTATCGCTACAACTCCATTCCCATCGGCCCCATCTCCAGCATGCAGGTGAGCATCAACAATGCTTTTCTGGGTTCCGTCCCGCTGCTTCCAGGCCAGGAAGCCGCCCGCAAAACCCAGGTCGACCTGCCCGTCCCGGTGGTCAATCTCCGTCCCTTCTCCAACTCGCTGTCTTTCGATTTCACCTTCCAGTTGCTCAAGAAGCGCGGCTGTAACGACACCACCCCCGTCAGTTTGCAGGGCGCCATCCTGCGCGACACCTACCTTGATCTGCGCGGCTATCCCCACTACGCGCCCATGCCCAACCTGGAGATCTTCGCCAACGCGGGTTTCCCCTTCACCCGCCTGGCCGACCTGGGCGAGACCATCGTCGTGCTGCCTCCCGAGCCCACCGAGCAGGAGATCGAAGTTTTCGTTACCCTGATGGGTCACTTCGGCCGCCAGACCGGCTTCCCGGCCCTGCGGGTCCTGGTGGCCGGTCCCGAGGCTCTGCGCGCCGGCGCCGCCAGCGACTTCTTGATCGTGGGCACCGGTGACGATCAGCCGGCCTTCGACAGGCTGTCGGGAAATCTTCCTGTTGCCCTTCGCAGCGGCCAGGTTCAGGTGCGCGATACCCAGGGCTTTTTCCCCGCGCTGCATCATGCCTGGTGGAAGCTGCAATCCGGCGAGCATGTCGATTCCGGCGAGCTTTCGGCCGGCGGTACCCCGGACGCGGTCATCGAGGGCATCAAGTCTCCCTTCGACCAGGGCGGTAACCGCAGCATTGTGGCCATCCACCTGAGGGATGCCGGCATCGCAGCCCCATTCATGGCCGCCTTCCTCGATGTCCAGCAGTCCAGCGCCATCTCCGGATCGGTCGCGATTCTGCAAGGAGATCGGTTCGAATCGTCACGGATCGGCTCCGCGGTATACCATGTGGGCGTGCTGCCTTGGTGGACCTGGCTCACGTTCTGGTTCATCGAGTACCCCTGGGTTGCGGCGATCGTTGTTCTGCTCATCGTCCTCTTGCTGGCCATCTGGCTACGCCAATGGCTGCGCGGCAGGGCTAGGGCGCGCTTGCGGGTTGTCCAAGACTAGCGCCCCTCTGGGAAGCATTTCCGGCAACGGCTCTTCGCCGGCTGCGTCGATTGGTAACTCACTATTCCCCGGATGGAGAATTGAAGCCATGGGCCTGCCAATGTCCCGGACCGGGAAGCGTGTGTTGCCGATCTTGTTCTTGTTGGCTCTCTCCGCGGCCGGCGGTTGCAGGCTGGGTCCGTGGTCGCTGTGGGAAGCCTATTCGGCGCGCTTTATCGATGCACAGGGGCGGGTTATCGACCCCCAGGGAGCCGATCGCACCACCTCCGAGGCCCAAGCTTATGCCATGTTTTTTGCCCTGGTGGACAATGACCGCGCCACTTTCGACAGGGTGCTGACATGGACCGAGGCTAACCTCGCCGGCGGCGACCTGCAGACCCACTTGCCCAGTTGGCTGTGGGGAAAGAGCGGCGACGGCCAATGGAAGACGCTGGATCGCAACTCCGCAGCCGATGCCGATCTTTGGATGACTTACACGCTGCTCGAGGCCGGACGCCTTTGGAACGATCCCCTCTACGCGAATCTCGGCCGCCGGATGATCGCCCGGATCGCCGCATCCGAGGTGGCCGACCTGCCCGGTTTTGGCCCCGTGCTGATGCCCGGGCCCGCCGGTTTCCAGCACGACACCGTCTGGACCCTGAATCCAAGTTACATGCCGCTGTTCATCTTTCTCCGCCTGGCCCATCTCGATCCCGCTGGGCCTTGGCGGCAGATCGCGCATAACATTCCCCGTCTGCTACAGCAGAGCGCCCGCCACGGATTCGCGATGGATTGGGTGAACTATGTTCCCGGAGACGGCTTCTATCCCGCCCCGCCGCGCTCCGGCCCCCTGCCGCCGGGCAAGCAAGCCGATGCTCCCATCGGTAGCTACGACGCCATCCGCGTCTATCTCTGGGCGGGCATGCTCGAGGACGGAGAAACCCGCACCGAAATACTTGGTGCCGTTCCGGGAATGAGCGTATACCTTGCCAATCATGATGCCCCCCCCGAAAAGGTAAGTGACCAGGGGATTCCATTGGAGCAAGATGGACCTGTGGGATTCTCCGCGGCCCTGCTGCCTTATCTCCGCGCTTTTCCCAATTTGGGAAAGCTCGGCGCGGGCCAGATGATCCGCCTCAGCAAGGCGAGGGATGCGTCTTCCGGACTGTACGGAAAGGACTTGGCATATTACGATCAGAATCTTGCATTGTTCGCAACCGGGTTTCTGGATGGCCGGTTCCGCTTCGCCGCGGGTGGGGATCTGAGAGTCGAATGGACACGTTCATGAGGGTTCGCTTGAAGGTTGGGAGAGCCGGTTGGATGGTCTTGGGTTGCCTGTTGCTCGCCATCCCGGCAGGCGTCGCTCAAAAGAATCCTGCCCCCAATACGCCCGATGCCGCGCGCGCGGTCTTGATTCGGAATGCCCACGCCATGGAGCTGCGCGAGCGGCCGGACATGGCCGTCCAGCTCTGGCAGCAAATTCTTCTCTCCGATCCGAAGAACACCGAAGCGCTTGCCGGCCTGGCCAGGGACTACAAGCTGATGGGCGCAGCCGACAAGTCCGCGCAGACGCTGGACCGTTTGCGCGAGATCAGCCCCAACGATCCCAACATCCCCATGATCCAGGCGCTGAGCAGCACCAAGGGCCAGAGCGAGCAGCTTCGCCAGGCAGGCGAACTGGCGCGCCAGGGTCATACGGAAGAGGCCATGCGCATCTTCCGCTCGATCTATGGCGACCACCCTCCAGATGGCGATATCGCCCTGGCCTATTACCAGACCCTGTATGGCACCGCCGGCGGCAAGGAAACGGCGATTGCGGCCATGCGCGCCCTGGCCGAGCGCAATCCCGGCGATACCCGCTACGCCGTCGCGCTGGGTTCCATGCTCACCTACAGTCCCAAGACCCGCGCCGAGGGCATTCGCATCCTTCGCCAGCATCCCAGGGAACTCGACGCCCAAACCGCCCTGCGCCAGGCGCTCATCTGGGATGCGGCCAATCCGGCCTCCGCCGCGCAACTGCGCGAATATCTCAAGGATCATCCTCAGGACACCGAGGTTGCCACCCTGCTTAAGCAGGATGAGGCCAAGCTGGCGCAGATGAACTCCGGCATCGCCCGGACCCCGGCCGAGCGCGCCGCCTTTGCCGCCCTCAACGCGCGCAAGCTCGATGAAGCGGAGGCGCGCTTCACCGAACTCCTTCAGCAGGATCCAAACAATGGGCGCGTCCTGGCGGGCATGGGCTTCCTGCGCATGCAGCAGGGCAACTTCGGCGGCGCCATCGGCTACCTGACCCAGGCCGGGCAGAACGGATACAAAGACAAAACCGTCGAAGACGGACTTGCCGCCTCCCGCTTCTGGTACACCATGGGCGAGGCCACCCAGGCATTCGACGAGAATCGGGTCGATGAGGCCGCGGCCAAATTCCGGGCCGCATTGGCCGCGCGCCCACGCTCGCCGGAAGCGCTCATCGGCCTGGCAGGCTTGCTGACCAAGGAACGGCAATATGCCGCCGCCGCCCAAACCTACGAGCAGTTGCTCAAAGTGCAGCCCGGCTCGGTGGACGCCTCCCGCGGCCTTTTTCTCGCCTATGCCCGCGACGGCCAGAACCAGAAAGCGCTCGCCGCCGCCGCCCGCTTTCCCGCGACGGTGAAGACGGCCCTTGCCAAGGATCCGGAATACCTGCGCACCCTGGCCACCATTTATCGCGCCCAGAATCGCGGCGAAGATGCCCAGCGCACTCTCTCCCAGGCGTTGGCATTGCCGTTCCCCGCCAACGGATCGACCCTCAAAACAGAAACCCGGCTCCAATATGCCGGCATTCTCATGGAGGCCAAACGCTACGATCAGGCCGCCGCCATGTATGCGCAGATTTTGAACGACGATGCCGCCAACCTTTCCGCCTGGATGGGCATAGTCGACGCCCACCACCAACTCGGCCAGGACAACGAGGCCATAGCCGATCTCCAGAAGATGCCGCCGGCCGCCTATGAGGCCGCGCTCGCCGATCCCGGCTTCCTCTCCATGCTCGGCGCCATCTATCAACAGGCCAACCAGTTTGAAATTGCCCAGGGCTTCCTTGAACGCTCGGCCAGGATGCAGATCGCGGCTGGCGGCCAGCCCGGCATCGACCTCCAGCTCCAGTTGGCGGCCATCTATCTCGAGCGCAACAACACCGCGCAGGCTTACCAAATCTACACCCGGATACTCTCCTCGAATCCCGATCGCGTCGATGCCTGGAAGGGCCTGATCGCCACCCTGCAGGTCACCAACCGCAACAGCGAGGCCCTCCAGGAGATCGCTCAAATCCCCGCGCCGGTGCGCAAGCAGCTTGAGACAGACATCGAATTCCTGCAGAGCGAGGCCAGCCTTTACGCCGCCAGCGGCGATACCGTCCACGCCATCGAATACATGAATCGCGTCGAGGCCCACTATAGCGCGGCCAAGACCCTGCCCCCCGCCAACATCGAGGTCCAGAACGCCTGGCTGCTCTTCAACACCCGCAACGATCGCTTGCTCTACCAGGCTCTCATGCGCCTCGGCGGCCGGCAGGACCTGACCGTCGCCCAGCGCGAGACCATTCAGGACATCTGGGCCAACTGGAGCGTGCGCCGCGCCGCCGCCGCCATGGATAACGGCAACCTTCGCCGCGCCGTCGATATCCTCGACGCCGCCTCCCAGGCGTTTCCCGACAATCTGGCCGTGCGCAAGGCCGTCGCTGGCGGCTACGCGCAGGTGGGCCGGGCCAAGGAGTCGCTCGCCCTCTTCAAAACCGTTCCCCTGCAGGACGCAACTTCGGGCGACTTCCAGGGCGCCATCAATGCGGCCCTGGCGGCCAACGACAAGGCGCAGGCGGAGATATGGCTTCGCCAGGCCCTCGATCGCTACCCCCGCGATCCGGCCATTCTCTCTCTGGCCGCCCGCTACGAGCAGGCTCGCGGCGACAATCAGCGCGCCGCCGACTTCTGGCGCGCCTCCCTGGCCGCCATGCCCCAGGTTTCACCCGCTGCCCGCTTGGCCCACACCCTGGTCTATCCCGAACAGGACACGCGCTCCCGCCGCGCCGTAACCGCGGCCGACCTGCAACAGTTGCTCGATCCCTCCAACGAACCGTTTGCCAAGACCACTAAAATCGCTCCCTTGCCGGCCTATGGCGCCGATCCCTACAACGGCCCGGCTCCCGTGGTGATGGACGAGTCCAACCTGTCCCAGCCAACCCCCAAGCCCACCGGCTGGATTGCCCCTTCCTCCGGCAACGGCGTTCCCGGCCCTTACGCACAGCCGGCCAACATAGCCGCCGCCAATCCGGCCAAGGCTTCTTCCGTCCCGGCCAGCTCGCCGAATCTCTCCGCCTTCATGGGCGTCATGCGCCTCCCCGCATCGGAGCAATCGGTTCCGTCCGCCTTGCCTTTACCCTCAAGCCCCAGCTCATCGGGCAAGAGGGCGCAATCTTCCATGCAGCAGGCCGTTCAGCCGCCTCATGATTTGGTTGCCCAACCTGTGCCCCAGGCGCAGACCAATTCCCAGCCTCCACCCGGCCCCGTCGTCCACACTCTGGCCGGCGATGCCTGGAAGGGGCTCATCTTCTCGCTGCTGGCCGGCAATCGAAACGACGAGGCGCTCAAGGAGATTGCCCAAATTCCCCCCGAGGTGCGCAAGGATCTCGAAGCGGACATCGATTTCGAGCAGGCCCAGGCCAGCCTTTACGCCGCCCTCGGCGATCTTCCCCGCGCCCACGAGTACCTCAATCGCGTGGAGAACTATTACCTCCTGCGCCGCGCCGCGCCCCCGGCCGGCATCGAGCTCGAGTACGCTTGGCTGCTCTTCAACAACCGGGACGACCGCGGCTTATACCCCGTTCTTCAGCGTCTCGACCTCCGCCAGGATCTGACCGCCGCGCAGCAGCTGGATGTGCAGACCATCTGGGGAAACTGGGCCGCTCGCCAGGCTGCCGCCGCCATGGACAGCGGCAACATCCGGCGCGCCATCCAGATCCTCGAAGCCGCGGCCCTCGAGTTCCCCAGCAACCTCACCGTGCGCAGGGCCGTTGCCGGCGGTTATGCCAAGGTTGGCCGGGCCGCCGAGGCGCTCACGCTCTACAAAGCGATTCCCATGCAGGACGCTTCCTCCGGAGAACTTGAGGGAGCCGTCGGCGCGGCTCTGGCCGCCAAGGACATGGCCCAGGCGGAGGCGTGGCTTCGTCAGGCTCTCGAGCGCTACCCCCACGATCCGGCAATCCTCGCCACCGCGGCAAGGTTTGAACAGGCCGTCGGCAACAACGCGCGCGCCACCGACTTCTGGCGCTCCGCCCTGGCTGCCATGCCGCCGGGCGCCTCCGTCGAGAGACTGGATAGCGGGCTGGCTTATCCTGAAGGCAGCACCGGGTCGCGGAGTGCCCCGCAACTGGGAGACCTGAAGCGCCTCCTCGACCCCGCCGCCGGCCCGCTGCAAAAAACTGCCGGATCGCCTTCGTTGCCTGCCTTCAACCCTCAATCCTGGAACCGGGCTCCTTTGGGAACATCGCTTCCGGTATCCGCCGCTCCACATCCGAATGATTGGGTGAATCCCCCGTCGGGCAACCCGCTTCCGCTGCCCGTTCCCGCGCTGCCCAATCCTGCAACCGCCTCCCCGCCGCATCGAACCCCGCCCAGCCAGCCGGTCCTGATCGAGCAAAGCGCCACGCGGGATGCCGTCCTTCGGCCGGCTACCGATCGCGCAGCGGAGAGCAAGCCGATTTCCAATCCGTCCGGCGGCGCGTCCGCGGCTTCGTCCCCTTCTGTCCCGCCCGCCTTCACCGGCCGCATGAACTTGCCCGCTGCGGAAGAGAACATCGATTCCATCGGCCCGTTGTCCTCAGCCAATGGGTCGCAGGCTCCCAATTCCCCCCCGAGGTCTACCTCTCAGGCTGTCCCCGCGGCCCGTTCGCCAAGTGCGGCTGCCGGACTGCGGATTTCCTCCCAGCCCATGGACCGCATGGCTGCCCAGGTCCAGGCTCTCTTTGCCGATCAGACCGACAGTCAGCTTACCCAAGGCTCCGCGGCGCAGATCCATGCCATCCCCAACGCTCCCGCCGGGCAGCCGTCCCCTCTGACTGCGGCTCCCTCCGCCGAAGCCCGCTATGCTGTGGCCCAGTACACGCCCTCTGCCCAGGAAGCGGCCTCCGGCGCATATTCCGCCCCCCGGCAGGCGACCCCCACCCCGCCGCCTGAGACCGGGCAACCCGCCCCGCCCAAGCCCTCCGCTGCCAAGAAGAAACGCAAGAAGGACACCGGCGTCGCCGCCCAGCCCGCCCCGCAGACCCCTGCTGCTCCCACGTTGGAGTCGGCTCCGGCTCAAGGGCAATCTCCTGCCCAGCAGAACCCGCCGCAGGTTCAGATTCCCGCCGAAACTCCGGCTCCGCCTCCGCCGCCCGCCTCCGGCACGGGTCTCTCCGACGAGGAGCTTCAGCAGCGCAACCTTCCGCCCTTGCGCGGACCCTGGGTGCGGGTCCAGCGCGAACAGCGCGCCATCAGTCCCCGCGACGAGGCGGAGATGCAGTTGCGCTCCATCGAGAGCGGCTACAGCGCCTGGATCGGAGGCGCGGGCATCGTCAACTATCGCAGCGGCGCTCCCGGTTACGACCAGTTGATCGCCCTCGAGGCTCCGTTCGAAGCGTCCGTGCCCCTCGGCTTCCATGCCCGGCTCACTTTTGTCGGCAAGCCGGTCTTTCTCGACTCCGGGCAAGCCGACGGCACCGCCGTCGTCAACGTTCAGGAGTCCACCACCGCCGGGACCAAGGTAGTGACCATCCCGCAGCCCATCGGCACCTTGACCACCACCGACGTCACCCCGCCCGCGCAACAGAACGCCACCGGCATCGGCGGCGAGTTGCAGTTGGCTTTCCGCGATCTCGCGCTGGCCGGCGGCTACACGCCCTACGGTTTCCTCATCGCTACCTTCACCGGCCGGGCGCAATTCAGGCCCGGAAACGGGCCCATCTCCTTCAACTTCTCCCGCGACCCGGTCCGGGATACCCAGCTCTCCTACGCGGGACTCCGCGATCCCAATGGAAACTCGCTCGGCAGCGTCGGCCAGATCTGGGGCGGCGTCATGGCCAACCAGGGCAACGTGCAGTTCACCAAGGGCGGTGCGGAGTCGGGCTTCTACTTCAACGGCGGCGTCCAATATCTGGCCGGATACAATGTCGAGACCAATACCCGCGCCGATTTGTCCGGGGGAGCTTACTGGCGCGCACACACCTCGCCGGAGTATGGCAGCCTGAGCATCGGGACCAACTTCTTCGCCATGCGCTACTCCCACAACGAGCGCGCCTTTACCTTCGGAATGGGCGGCTACTTCAGTCCCCAGGTCTACTTCCTGGCCAACGTGCCCTTCACCTGGAACGGCCACAGCGGAACCCGCTGGCACTACAACGTCCTGGGCAGCCTGGGCGTGCAGGCCTTCCAGGAGGACGCAACACCCATCTTCCCGCTGGCTGCCCAAGCCGCCTCTGAGATTGCTCTCAACAACGCCGCCCTGCCCGCCCAGACCGTCGTCGGCCCCAACTACGATGCCCGCGCCCAGGTGGCTTACCAGATCGGCTCGCACTGGTTTGCCGGCGGATTCCTCAGCGCCAACAACTCCCGCAACTACAACTCTGCTTCCGCGGGATTTTCTATCCGCTTCCTCTTCCGCGAGCAGCCTTCCACGGCAGCCGGCCCCACCGGGCTGTTTCCCACCGACGGCCTCCGTCCCTTCCGGGTCCCCTAGACCCTCGGAACAGGCAATCTTGAAAGGGGAGGGATGCCTCTATCTCCTTCCCTTTTTGCTTTTCCAGGCCAATTCCGCCCCCAAGCCAGTCTCAGGCCTACCCATGGCGGCGCCATCTCACACGTCGCTCTTGTCGAAAATCAATCCGAACAGTCGATAAATAAATAATCTTAATAATAACTCTTGACAATATTGATTATCTTTACTACTATCCTCTTGAAGTCAAGAAGTACCATCCAAAACCGATGACCGCCAACGCAAAACCCGCTTCCGACTGGCAGGAACTGATGCACATCTCCCAGGGCGCCACACTGGTTGTCGAACGCGTCCGGATTCCCGAAAAGCAGATAACCATCGAGGGCGAGTTTTCCCTCCCCCAACTGGCCCGCCTGAGCCTAGAGGACCAGGTCTTCATCGTCGCCTTCCTCCGCTCTCACGGCTCCATCAAGGAGATGGAGCAAGTCTTCGGCGTCAGCTACCCCACCATCAAGGCGCGGCTCAACCGCATCTCCGGCCAACTGCAATTCATCGACACCAACCCCTCTCCATCCCGCGCGGAGGTGCTGGAGCGGCTGAAAAACGGCGAGATCGCTGCCGAAGAGGCCATCCGCGCGCTGGAGGCTCTCAAGTGACGCCCAACTTTGCCGTCGTCGGGATCCAAACCCCAACCTGGCGCTGTCCGCGGCTCTGGCTACCCGTCTTCCTTTTGTGGATTCCGGTCATCCTGCACTCGCCGCTCATCTTCCTGGTCCTCGTGGCCGTGGCGATTGCCGCAAGGGTCACGATCTGGAAGCTGATTGCCATTGTCTGGGGAATCCTGTCCGGTCTGCCTGGAACTCACGTATATGTTCACGCCGAGGGCAGCCAGGTTCTGGTTCGCATCCTCTAGGTCTCTGACTGCTCGTCCATGCGCTGCTGCCGGGCAGTTGGCCCGTCCTGCATCGTACCCCGCCACCCTCACCCATCTGCTTGGAGAATTGCTATGAACGAGAATCGCCGTCAAATCCTGGAAATGCTGGCCGCGGGCAAAGTGACCGCGGAAGAAGCCGACCGGCTGATCGCCGCCATCGAAGACCAGCCACCCGCAACCAACGGCGTCCGCAGCCAGGACGCGCCGACCAAAAACAAGGCCAAGTACCTCCGCGTGCTGGTCGAATCCCATGAAAAGGACGGCCCCACCACGGTCAACGTCCGCGTACCCATGCAGTTGCTCTACGCCGGCGTCCGCCTCGCCAGTCTGATCCCGGCCAAGGCCCATAACCAGTTGGATGAGGCCCTGAGCAAGCATGGCGTTCCGCTCACCCTCTCGCAAATCAAGCCGGAGAACCTCGAAGAACTGATCGACCACCTGGAAGACCTCACGGTAGACGTCGACGCCAAGGAAGACAACACCAAGGTGCGCGTCTTTTGCGAGTAACCCTGCCCTCAGGGGGCTGAACGGCTCCCTGGGTGCCCCACCTGAGCGCCGGGGTACCCTTCAGGGTCGGGGCGCCGCTGTCATCCGGAGCGAAGCGCAGCGGAGTCGAAAGCCTGCCCGGAGCAAAGCCGAAGGGGACCTGCGGCTGCCCTTTTTTCGGCTACTACCGTGACTTGGCGATTTTGTAATCGTACCCATGAACCCGGGTGCTTGGGTGCCCCAGGTCCGGGGTCCCCATGGACAGGTCTTCGTCCATGGGGTGAAGGTCTCGCTTCTGAGACCTGGGAGCAATTAAAATCCACGCGGTCGTGGTACCATGGTGGGACTTGCCAGCACTCGAATCGCTTCGGAGCAATAGGCCGCAACTTCCACCGCGCCTCGAGCAGCCGATAAGACGACTACCCCTCCGCTCCCAAGGCGTCCATCTCAATTCTCAGGCCGATGTTGCTGTACTACCGATCCAATCGCTCAAGTTGCCCGCGACCACCAGCAAAAAAACGACGTACAACATGCTCAGGTTGCGCAACTCGCCCGGTGAGCAGAACACCAGGTAGAGCGGAGCGTTTATCGCCGCCGCGATTTGCCCGTGACGCTGGATCGCGCCGGGCAGATGCCGCCAGCCGCGCGCCACGGTCCATGCCAACAGGGCCAAAGGCGCAAGGCTGAAAGCCTTCAACATGGGAACGCCGTAGGTCTTTTCCGTTGCGAAGAGCAGATCGCGCGGATGCAGAAGATAGCTCAGTTGATCGCGCCAATGCACCTCCATCGCGCCGCCGGGATTGTGCGCGAAGTGCATGCGAATCGGGGAAAAAACGGCGGCGCAGACCAGGCACAGCACGCCCACCCCCACCCAGGCGCTTAGCCGTGAACTCCGCCGCCGCATCAACGGATAGAGAGTGGGAACGATCAACAGGAAGGACTCCTTGTTCCAGCTTCCCAGCGCGGCCACGGGAACGATCCACCACCAGTCGAACTTGAGCGCGACCCACACCGCCAGCGCAAGAAACGCCAGTTCCGGATAGTCGTAGTAAAAGCCGCCTCCGCTCTCGATGTAGGGAACCAGCAGGATAACGATTGCCGGAGCAAGAACCGCTGCGGGCGGCCCAATCCCCACTGCCCCGCAAACCAGGTGCATCGCGTAGACCGCCAGGAGCGCGAAAAGAAAGGTAGCGGCGTACACCATCAGATAGCGGAAGAAATACGCTGGGTTTTCGCCCGTCGGAGAGTCGAAGATGGCCTCCATGCGAGCCTGCGGACCGCCGCCTTGATAGTTATAGAGCCAAACTTCAAAGGAACGCGGCAAGGTCCGGTCGATCCAGTTGGCGGCAGCCGGAAGCAGTTGCCGGTAGATGTAGGGCCGGTATGCCGTTCCATCCATCACCATCTCAAATCGGAAGCGGTCGTCTTCGCCGGGTACGCCGTCCTCGCTGAAATGCCATTTGTCGTAGTAACCGCTGAACGAGGCCGATGCGGCCGCAAAGTAAAGCACGAAGCAGCACGCCCGGTAATAGATCTTCGCTGCGAGATTCCTCTGCATCGTGACGCCACCCGCCCTCTCTGGAGTCGTGGCCTTTGGACGGTCCTGCTTGGTTGGGGATAAAGCTCAGCCCCGCCGCAACGGCTTCTGCATCGGCACCACCTGCACCGTCACGTCGCGCACCTCGGCCAGAAAGCGGTTGAGCACCGAGCCGAAAAGCAGAATGTCGAAGCGCGAACGAACCGACTGTCCGAAAACCACGTGCGAGATGCTCTCCTGTTGGGCAAAACGAATCAGGGCGTCGGCCACGCTGCGGCCGGTCAGCGAGACCACCTGCGCGCCCAGATCCTTGGCCATACGCATGTACTCCTCCAGCCGGTGGTAGGCTTCCGGGTCGTTGTGGCCTTTGTCGTCGGGGCGGGTCACGTAGACCGCGTACCAGTTGCTGGCCAGGCGCCCGGCCACCCGCGCGCCCACCCGCAGCAGCCGCTCCGTGCCCGGCCGCGTGCTCAGGCACACCATCACCTTTTCCGGTATCGGCGCCTGTTCCAGTCCCTGGGTGCGACGGTATTCCGAGGCCCGCGTACTCACCTGCTCGGCGGTGGTGCGCAGCGCCAGCTCGCGCAGCATGTTCAGGTTGCCCTTGCGGAAAAAGTTGGCCAGCGACTGCTCCACCTTCTCCGGCGCGTAGATCTTGCCCTGCCGCAGGCGAGAGCGCAGTTCGTCCACGGTGATGTCGATGTTCACCACCTCATCGGCGCGCTTCAGAAAACTGTCCGGCACGGTCTCGCGGATGGTCGTGTTGGCCGAGCGGTTGACGGCGTCGTTCAGCGTCTCCATGTGCTGGATGTTCACCGTCGTCATCACGTTGATGCCGGCATCCAGCAGTTCCAGCACATCCTCGTACCGCTTGCGGTTCTTGCTCCCCGGAACATTCGTATGCGCCAGCTCGTCCACCAGCACGGTGTTCGGATGGCGGGCCAGAATCGCGTCCACGTCCATCTCTTTCAAGTTGACGCCGCGGTAGGGAATCACCCGCTGCGGCACAACCTCCAGGTCGCGAATCCGTGCCTCGGTATCCTTCCGCCCGTGGGTCTCCACCAGTCCGATGACCACGTCCACATTTTGCTGGTGAAGCATCATGTAGGCGTCGTTCAGCATGTGGTAGGTCTTGCCCACCCCCGGCGCCGCCCCAATGTAGATGCGCAACTTGGCCGGTTCCGGCTGCTGCTGCTCCAGCTTGATCTCGGCCATCGCTCAGCCCACCTCGACGGGATGTCGGACTGCTTCCACCGCCGCCACGGGAAGCGTAAACCGGAAGGTGGTGCCGTGGCCCAGCCGGCTTTCTACGGCGATCTGCCCGCCCAGCGACTCGACCAGCCGCCGGCAGAGCGCCAGGCCCAACCCCGATCCGCTCTCCGAGAATGGATTGAAGCGATCGAAAATGGTGCCCAGCCGTTCCGCCTCGATGCCCCGCCCGGTATCGCGCACGGTGAATTGCACATGGTCCTTGACCTCTTCGGCGGCCAGCAGAATCTCCCCTTCCGGCGGCGTGTAGCGCAGCGCATTGGCCAGCAGGTTATCCAGGATCGAGCGCAACGCCCTCCGGTCGGCATCCACCGCCGCCAGGTCGGCATAGGCCCTTACCTCTACGCGGATGCGCCGCTTCGCGGCTTCGTCGCAATAGCGGTCGCGGGCCTCGGTCAGCACCTGCAGCGGGCGGATCCTCTCCCGTTTGAATTCTCGCTTGCCGGTATCCAGTTCGGCCACTTCGATCAGGTCGCCCATCAAATCGTCCAGCTTCTCGCTCTCGTTGCGCGCCGCGGCAACCAGCTCCGCCTGCAGCGGCTGCAACTCCCCGCCAAAGCCCTGACCCAGAGCGTAGAGCCCGCGGCGCAACTGCAACAGCGGATCGCGCAGCTTGCGGCTGGCCACGGTGATGAACTGCGTCTTGAACCGGTCCGTATCCTGCAAGCTGGTCACGTCTTCGAGCGTGGTCACCGTTCCCAGCAGCCGTCCCTCCGAGTCCCGCATCGGCGTCGTCCGCAGCCTGTAGCTGCGCTCTCGCTGGCCGATGCGCATGGGCAGCATCGACGCTTCGTCCTCGGCCGCCACCGCTTTCTGCATCGAGACCGCATCCCGGATGGCGCTCAGAATTTTGTCCCCGCCCGGAGTATTGATCAGCGCATTGCGGTCGGTCGCGGCCTCGCCCAACAGCTCGGTTGCGGCCTGGTTCACCTTCAAAAGTTGCCCCTTGCCGTCGGTCACGATGATCGGCTCGAAGATCGATTGCAGCACCGCGTCGGAGAGTTGAAACTCCATCTGCCGCCGCCCGCCCTCGGAGTCGCGCAGTTCCCTGAGCCGCACCGCGATCCGGCTCAGCTCCGCGGCCAGCACTCCAAAGGCGTCCCGGCCCACCCACTCCACCCGGTGTTCCAGATTGCCCTGGGCGATTCGGTGCGCATCGCGGGCCAGCCTCCGTATAGGCCGTAGCACGGCATAGACGGTGCCCGCCTCGATCGAAAGCACCGCCAGCACCAAAGCCCACGCCCATCCCAGCTTACCCGCCGCCCCCAGAGCGCTGTGCGCCATCAGCACCAGCCCCACCGAGAGTCCGGCAACCAGCACACAGCCGAAAATCAGTCGCTGACTAAGGTTGAGCATGACCCGGTCTCCGCGCCGCCAACTGCATTTTCTTTGATCTATGAAGTTTAGCCAGGGTGGCCGGGAATGCAAAGCGCAAATGTCAATAGTTGCTGGGTGCCCACCCTCGACAAGTGGCTGCCCCACCTGGGTGCCCCACCCTCGCCGCGTCTTTGTTTTTGCGGTTAGGGTGGGATATCGCGATGCACGCACCACAGGAACAGTGAAAACGCCCTAAAGAACATTGAATAGGCCGTTGCTTTGAAAGGGCACGACCGGGGAGCCAGGGCGTCCTCTGGGCCGAACCGGGTTGCACGCCAATGAACCAATAGAATCAACTCGGCTTTACTGCCTGCGCCCCCCTCGAACGGCGACTTGCGACAGTTTTGTATCGGGGCACGACTTCAGCCGTGCCGAAAGAGCTTCAATATCAAGGGCGGGCTCTAGCCCCTGAGAGACGCCCCTTTCCCCAACTTCGACGTTATCTCAGAGTTTCTGGACAGGTCTCAAGAAGCAACACAGCCCCTGTCGCGGACACCGCGCCAAGTTCAGCCAGGCGCGTCGCCAATCTGTCCATTGCGTCTCTGCCCGCCGCGCAATCGAAGGGGGTGATATCGCGCAAGGGGAGCAATTCAAAAATAATTCTACGACTCCCTTGACAAATCCATCACCATACGGTTATGGTTTTGCTTGTGAAGCCGGTCAATGCCAATCACCTCTTCCGCGCGCTCGCCGACCCCACCCGCAGGGCCATCTTCGAGGAGCTGTCCCGGCAGGGCGAGCAGACCGTGCACGCATTGACTCGCTATGCGGGCGTGTCCCAGCCTGCTGTCTCCAAGCACCTCACGGTGCTGAAGAGGGCAAAACTGGTGCGGCATCGCCACCAGGGACGCGAAACTCACTATCGCGCGCAGCCCGATGCGCTGGCCCCGATGGTGGACTGGCTCCGTCACTACGGCGCCTTCTGGCGCGACCGGTTCGATCGACTCGAAAACCTGCTGAATAGGATGGACAAATGACCGATACTGCCCCGACTCGTACTGTCGTTATTGAACGGGAGATGCCGCATCCCCCGGAAAGAATCTGGCGCGCCCTCACCGAAAACTCCCTGATCCAGCAGTGGCTGATGTCGAATGATTTCCAGCCGGTGGTGGGTCACCACTTCCAGTTCCGCTCCACGCCCGTGCCCAATTGGAACGGCATCATCGACTCGCAGGTCCTGGTGGTCGAGCCGCACGCGCGGCTTGCTTATAGCTGGGGCACTTTGGGCATGGAAAGCGTCGTCACCTTCACGCTGACGCCCACGCCGGAAGGCACGCATCTGCGCATGGAGCATTCCGGCTTCCCGTCGGAAGAAAGCGCCAGCTACAAGGGTGCAAAATACGGATGGACGAATTTCCTCGGCAACTTGGAGCGCGTCGTTGGAGGCCTCGACTGACCATGAAAACAAAATCTGTTGCCTATTGGACTACGACCATTCTCGTAGCATTCTTTATGAGCGGCGGTCTCGCGCAGATTGCACAGTATCTGTCCAACCCCAATGGCGTCGTGCCCGTCCTTGGCTACCCCATGTACTTCTTCGCCATCCTCGGCGTTTGGAAGGTGCTCGGTGCCATCGCCATCCTCGTACCGCGTTTTCCGCGTCTCAAGGAATGGGCCTATGCCGGCATCTTCTTCGACCTCACAGGCGCGGTCGCATCCTGCGTCGCGGTCGGCGGTTACGGCGCTTACGGCTTTCACGTCATCGCCCCTCTCATCATCACCGGTTTTTGTGTGACATCCTGGGCGCTGCGTCCGCCAAGCCGCACCATCGGCGTCCTCTTTCCTGCGAAAAAAGGAGAAACGAAATGAAAATCAAACTGACCAGCGTATACGTGGACGACCAGGACAAGGCGCTGCGCTTCTATACCGAAGTGATGGGTTTCGTGAAGAAGTCCGACTTCAGCCAGGGGCCGTATCGCTGGCTGACAGTGGCCTCGCCCGAGCAGCCGGACGGCACGGAGTTGCAGTTGGCGCTCAACAACAACCCGGCGGCTCAAGCCTACCAGCAGGCCCTGTTCCAGCAGGGCCAGCCCGCGGCCATGTTCTTCACCGACGACGTCGAGGCCGATTGCGAGCGTATGCAAGCGCGCGGCGCCGCGTTCACCATGCCGCCAACGGACGTGACGGCTTCGAAGATCGCCATGCTCGACGACACCTGCGGCAATCTCATTCAGATTACGCAGCTGAAACGCTGGTAAGGTGAACTTGTTGACGCGGTTCGCCGACGTGAGGAGTCCACATGACTGAGAAGAAGGCGACCCAGACTGCGAGTAAGCTCGCGAACCCGGCCGCGAAAAAGGCCGCAAAGCAGGCCCAATTAAAGCGAAACCAGAGTGACTGTACCCCGAAGCCACAACCTTCGAGTCGACGCGACCATCGGGAAGCGGCGACCCAGCAACGAACTCCACAGGGCACACCAACTCTGGTTTCGCTCTAAGCGACCGCACAGGCGGCGCGCCCCGTTTGGTCGTAGAATATGTGCGCATTCGTTGGTGTGCGAGGCCGAAGGAGATGAAGGGGCTCGTATTCCTGCTTCTGACTTCTATTTCCGTGGTTGGACAGGTCTCCGACAAGGGTATGGCGATCAGTTTTAACCGTGCCGATGCGGAACATTGCAGAGTTGTGACGATCGAAGGCAGGCCGATGCTGCAGACGACGTACGGCGGGACGAGCGTTGCCGTCGGATTGCCTGTCAGCAGCGGCGACCGGGACTTTCGCGTATTCATTGTTGTACGCGAGATCGGTCCCGGCAAGGCGGAGGTGAAGCCGAAGGAATTCTCCGCGTTGTATTCGGATCCGGCGCACACGCGGTTCTGGTTTTACGACAAGGCAGCGGAGGTGGATAAGCGCCAGGTGCGCCAAGAGACACACCAAGAGACACAGGAATCGGGCATCGTTGCAGCGAGTTCGCAGGGAGATCCCGGGATGCAAGGAGTGGCCTCAACACCGGGCCCGGTGGACGACAAAGACCGGCAGGCGAGGTTGCAGCGAACCCGAGACGAGGACCCGAACGCGCCCACCAGAGAGCAGGAGGAAGCGCGCGAGGAGAAGCAAAGCAGGTCGTTGCCCGGCGCTACGGTGACGCCGGAGCAGCTTTACCTCCGCCGGAGCACGCTGCGCCAAGGAAGCTTTGCCGAAGGGTTTGTGTACTTCAGAAAGCCGAAGGGATCGAAGCTGAATATCGGTTCGCGGGATCTGTTGTTCGAGATCGATATCCCGGTGAACGGCGTTGTGTTCCGCTTCAGCTGAGGTTCTGAATCGATCTCCCGCTGACTCCGCAACAGTTTCGGCTCGTTTTCCGCATGGATTCAAGTTTGCGCCAAATCCCTTTCGCCAAGTGCTCAGACTGGGTGCTGGGCGGCAACAGGGGCTCGATATCGAGGAGTTCTCAAAGAACGCCGCAGTCGCCCACTTGCGGCGGAGGCCGAGCCGAACGCAAATCCAGAGGCTTCGAGCGGTTAACCCGCTATTCGGACAGAACTGGCCAAAAAGCGGTTCTGTCCGGATTGGCGGCTACACTCCCGCGACCCTGTGGCAGGGCTTGGGGCATTGCGTTTTCCGCGACTACCTACTAGAATCTCTGCAATCCTCAATTTGAAGGTCAGCCGATGATCCGCTTTTTCAGGATGTATTTGTGCGCCATGATTGTTCTGCTGGTCTGGACCCCAGCAGGCCGAGCTTTTGCCCAAAAGACGCAGCAGACGATTCAAGAGGGAGTGGGCTGGGACCGTTTCATCGTGGGCGCCGGCATGAACTCCCTGATCGATGCCCTCGGCTTTCCCGACAAGTCTTCCAACGGCCGCTTGCTGCGATGGGACAAGGTGGGCCTCAATTGCCTGTTGAACGATAAGGACGAGGCGATCGAACTTCGCTTCGAGAAACGCTTCAAAGGCGTTACTGGAAGCGGTGTAAAGTTCGGCATGCCGGCGGACAGGGTGCGCAAGATCTACGGCGATGCCGGAACGATGGAGTGGCGTGGCGGTGGGATGAAGCTCATCTGGCCATCTCGGGGCATCCTGATCTGGTTTCACGACAACACCGTTTATCAGATTGTGATTTTCAGGGCGCAGACATAGAACACGATCTTACCAAGCACTCGGCAGTCAGTGACTCGATTCCTATCGAAGATTGACGGCTCACGGCTATGCAGCCGACGATCTCTTGAAATCGGAACCGATTCCAGAGCCGAACCGTGGCGGACTCGCGACTTTTTGGGCAGAGGCCGGACCTTTTGGGCATGAAGGCAGTTTGAGGCACTTTTAGGGCAAGGCCCTCAGGGGCTAGCAGCCTGTGGTGCAAGTCCAGGTTCGCATGTGGATATTTTGTGAAGTATCCACAGGCGCTGTTTTTAGAATCGCGGCATGGGGATGGGGACGCGGCAGTCGCAAGAGAAGCAGGAGGA
>Ga0326727_10001341_pt1 | contig 91871 bp, 83 predicted proteins | sample MB2enrmetagenome_FD_207643 | JGI IMG/M metagenome (GOLD analysis project Ga0326727, IMG submission 207643) | Lab enriched peat soil microbial communities from McLean, Ithaca, NY, United States - MB29MY | ecosystem: Environmental > Terrestrial > Soil > Wetlands > Peat | place: USA: New York...
ACGGTGCGGACGTAGACGATGCGCTCGCCCTTCTTGCCGGAGATCTTCGCCCAGTCGTCGGGGTTCGTCGTGTTCGGCAGGTCCTCGTTCTCCTTGTACTCCTGCTTGATCGACTCGAGCAGGTCGGTGAGGCAGATGCCGCGCTCTTCGCCGCCGAGGACGCGTTTGATCCCGAGCTTCTTCGCGCGCCGGACGATGTTCTCGATCATCGCTCCCGAGGCGAAGTCCCGGAAGTACAGGACCTCCTTGTCGCCGTTCTGGTAGGTCACCTCGAGGAAGCGGTTGTCGTCGTCCGCCCGGTACATCTCGGCGACCGTCCGTTCGATCATCACCCGGACGGCCTTGGCGGGGTCGCCGCCGCCGAGCTCGGCGACGTCCGTCGCGTTGAGCGGCAGGTCCGCGGTGAGGTAGCGGGAGAAGATCTGCTGGGCCGCCGACTCGTCGGGACGCTCGATCTTGATCTTTACGTCGAGTCGGCCCGGCCGCAGGATCGCCGGGTCGATGAGGTCCTCGCGGTTCGACGCGCCGATCACGATGACGTCGCGCAACGCCTCGACGCCGTCGATCTCGGCGAGGAGTTGCGGCACGATCGTCGATTCCATGTCGGAGCTGATGCCGCTGCCCCGCGTCCGGAACAGCGAGTCCATCTCGTCAAAGAACACGATGACCGGCACGCCTTCGTCGGCCTTTTCCCGGGCCCGCTGGAACACGAGTCGGATCTGGCGTTCGGTCTCGCCGACGTACTTGTTGAGGAGCTCGGGTCCCTTGATGTTGAGGAAGTAGCTGCGGACGTTCTCGTTGCCCTTCAGCTCGCCGACCTTTCTCGCGAGCGAGTTCGCCACCGCCTTGGCGATCAGCGTCTTGCCACACCCCGGTGGACCGTAGAGCAGGATGCCTTTGGGCGCCGGCAGCTGGTGCTCGGCGAACAGCTCTGGATGGAGATACGGCAGTTCGACGGCGTCAGTGAGCGCCTCGATCTGCTCGTCGAGGCCGCCGATGTCGGCGTAGGTGATGTCCGGCACCTCTTCCAGGACGACCTCTTCGATCTCTGGACGCGGCAGCTTCTCGAGCAGCAGCAGCGAGCGCGGGTCCATGAGCACGCTGTCGCCGGCGCGCAGGCGCGCGTCGACGAGCGCGTCGGCGAACTCGGCGACGTGCTCTTCGTCCGCGCGACCGACGACGAGGGCGCGCCTGCCGTCCTCGAGGATCTCCTGGATGGTCACGACCTCGCCGGACTGCTCGAACGTGCGCGCGAGCACGACGTTCAGCGACTCGTTGAGCACGACCTCATGACCGCGGCGCAAGCTGTCCGGCTCGATCGCCGGGTGGAGCGCGACGCGCATCTTGCGACCGCTCGCGAAGACGTCGACCGTGCCGTCCTCGTTGTGCCGCAGGAACGTCCCGTAGGCGTTCGGGGTCTGGGTGAGCTTGTCGACCTCTTCACGCAGGGCGGCGATGTTCTCCTTCGCCTGCTGGAGCGTGTAGGTGAGCTTCTCGTTGTGCGAGAGCGCCTGCGCGAGCTGACCCTTCACCTCGAGGAGGCGCTCTTCGAGCACGCGGACCCGTTGTGGCGCCTCGTGGAGCCGGTGACGCAGCTCCGCGACCTCCTGCTCTGCGGCGGCGAGGCGTGCCCGCAGTTCAGCCGTCGTGTCTTCGTCCATGTCCGGGCACCTCCTCGCTGCGACGCCCTGATGTTTGGGACGCTACACCGGGCGAGGTCGGCTCCGATCGCGGTTGCTTGACACCTTCTGGCCCACTCGGTACGGTCGAAATGGCCCGACGAGCGGGCCAAGTCCTCCTGCCGCATCTGTCGCTCGCGGCATCGTTACGCTTGTGGAGCCGGCGACGTTCCCGAAGAGAGGCGCGCAGCGCGATGAAGGTCTGGATCGATCAGGATCTGTGCACCGGCGACGGTCTCTGCGAGGAGATCTGTCCCGCGGTGTTCACGCTGCAAGACGACGGCCTCGCCTACGTGAAGGACGGCGCCACCGTGATGACCGATCCCGGTGGCGTGAAGGGCATGGTCGTGGTGCCAGACGGACTCGAAGACGCCGTCACCGAGGCCGCCGAGGAGTGCCCCGGGGAGTGCATCTTCATCGAGCAGTCCTAGCCGCGGCCGCACCCGGCTTCGCTAGTCGCCCTCGCCGTTCGGGTTGGCGAAGAAGGCGCGCGGCACGACGCGGCGTGCCGCGGTGACGAAGCCGGTGTGCGCGACCATCCGGTGGTCGGGTCGCACGGACCTCCCCTCGATGTGCCACGTGCGCCGCAGGATCTCGAACGTCTCGGCGAGGGCGAAGGCACGGCGCGCGAGATGGGCGCGCAGCTCGGCGGTCTGCGTGATCGAAGGCAGGTAGGCGACGAGGATGCCACCGGGAACGAGCGCCTGCTCGGCGTGCTCGACGACACGCCAGGGTTCGGGCAGATCGAGGAGCACGCGGTCGAGCCCGGTCTCGGCGATGCCCTCGTAGACGTCGCGCTCTTCGACGACGAAGGGCACGTCGTCGCCGAGCAGTTCCGCGACGTTCGCCCGGGCGCGCTGGGCGAAGTCCGCCCGCAGCTCGTAGCCGGTGACGTGACAGCCGGCGCGCAAGGCCGTCATCGACAGCGCCCCCGAGCCGACGCCGGCTTCGAGGACGCGCGCCCCGGGGAAGAGATCGGCGGCGACGAGGATCGCCCCGAGGTCCTTCGGGTAGATCACCTGCGCGCCCCGGGGCATCTTCACGATCACGTCGGCGAGTGTCGGCCGCAGCGCGAGGAAGCGCCGGGCGGGTCCGGACCCGCCGTCGCGGCGCCAGGCGACGACCTCGCTGCCAGCCGGCTTTCCGATCAGCGTGTCGTGCTCGACGACGCCGGCGTGGGTTTGGAACGAGGCTCCCTTGACGAGGCGGATCAAGTAGCGCCGGTCGTGGTGGTCGACGAGGAGAACCCGCTCGCCCTCGGCGAGCGGCCCGCGCGGCGGACGCTCGGTCGGCCCCGGGTCCTTCACGAAACGCCCGCGCGGTCCCCCGCGTCCGCGCCGCGGCGGCGCCACCGACCGCGGCCAGGTCGCGGTGGTCGCACGTGCGTGACGAGCACGGATTCACCGAGGCGGAGGTCCTCCTTGGCGACGAGTGGCGCTTCGGGCCGGGTGATGTACCGCACGACCCCGGCCGCGGTGCCGATCACGATCCAGGCGACGCTGCCTTCGACGAGGCCCCGGCGCAGCCCGCGCCGCATCAGCCTGTGGGCGGCCGAGTGCACGAGCGAGGCCACGGGTCAGACCCTGCGGATCTCGAGCATGCTCGCGCGCCGGCGACCCTTGCGCCGTCCGAGCAGGTAGACCGAGACGAGACCGAGGGCGACGGCGCCGACACCGGCCGCGACCGCGGCGATCTTGGCCTCGGCGCCGGCACCGGGTCCGAGCAGCTCACGGAGCTGCCTTTCGACCTCGGCGAGCGAGAGGTGGGGGTCGTCGTGGTCGCGTCCCGCCGGGGACGCCGGTGGGTCGCTCATCGCCGGTTCTTTCGGGGCGAGGGTCTCGTGTGCGTCGGGGATCCCCGCGTGATGACGCCGCGGAAACCGAAGGCGAGGAAGCCGACGAGCGCGGCGACGGCGGCGGCCGCGGTGAGGAAGTAGGGCGCGAACGACCAGTTCCCGGCGAAGGCATGGCCGGTCTCGGTCTGCAGGGCGCGCAACATGCCGATCAAGGCGATCACGGCGCCGACCGCGATGAGGAGCGCGCCGGCCAGTCCGAACGCAAGTCGTCGTCCGAGCTGGCGGAGCGGCGTGAGGGTCTCCTGGATCACGTAACGGCGGATGACGGAGAACGCCTCGCCGATCGCGGCACGGCCCCGACGTGAGCCGTCTTCTGTCGCCTGCGGCACAGCCGCTCCTTTCTCGTCAGAGCGCGACAACCCGGACTCGCCCGGTCGGTCGCAGGCTACCGCGCCCTTGTTCTGACGGCCCGCCTTGCCGGGAGGCAAGGCGTCGGCGCGGGAATGCCGCCTTCTTCGTCGCCGGGCGAGCCTCCGTTTCGTCGTGTCGAGGCGGCGGCCGGTCGCCGCTCCGGTGCCGTGTTGCCGTAGTCTCGTCGTGTCCACAAGGAGGTGCGCCGTTCACGGCGGGAGGCACGCGAAGTGAGCAAACTCGAGGACCTGTTCCGGGAGCAGCGCCAGAGCCCGTGGATCGACGACCTGAGGCGGAGCTACGTGCGGGAGGGCGGCCTCGAGAAGCTCGTCGGGCTCGGGATTCGCGGCGTCACCTCGAACCCGACGATCATGACGAGGGCGATCGAAGCCGGCTCGGACTACGACGCGCAGTTCGGCGAGCTCGTCCGGGCGAACGTGCCCATCGAGGACGCCTACTGGGAGCTCGTGCTCGCCGACGTCGTCGGCGCGCTCGACATCCTGCGCCCGCTCTACGAGGCGTCGGACGGCGGCGACGGCTTCGTCTCCATCGAGGTCGCGCCCGGGCTCGCGCACGACACCGCGGGCACGATCGCCGCGGCGCGGGCGCTGTCCGAGCGCGTCGAGCGGCCGAACGTGCTCGTGAAGATCCCCGCGACCCCGGAAGGCCTGCCGGCGATCGAGGAGGCCATCGCCGCCGGCGAGAAGATCAACGTCACGTTGATCTTCTCCCTCGAACGCTACGAGGCGGTCATCGAGGCGTACCTCGACGGCCTCGAGCGGCTGGCGGGCGCGGGAGGCTCGCTCGCCAAGGTGGCCTCGGTCGCTTCGTTCTTCGTGAGCCGCGTCGACACCGAGGTCGACCGCCGGCTCGAGGCGATCGCGGCGGCCGCGGCCGGGACCTCCCGGGCCGGGCGCGCCCTCGAGCTACGTGGCAAGGCCGCCCTCGCCCAGGCGCAGCTCGCCTACGAGATCTTCCGCGAACGGTTCTCGTCGTCCCGCTTCGCGGCCCTCGCCGGCGCGGGTGCCCGTCCGCAGCGTCCCCTCTGGGCCTCGACGTCGACGAAGAACCCGGCCTATCCCGACCTTCTCTACGTGGACGGTCTGATCGGGCCCGACACCGTGAACACGATGCCACCCGAGACCGCCGAGGCGTTCAACGACCACGGCGCGGTGGCGCGCACGGTCGACTCGGGCGTCGCGGAATCCCGCGAGGTGCTCGCCGCGATCGCCGAGATCGGCGTGGACCTCGAGGACGTGACCGAGCATCTCGAGACCGCGGGCGTCGCCGCCTTCGCCAAGTCGTTCGATGACCTGCAGGCGCGGCTCGCCGAGAAGGCCGCGGCGATCCGTTCGACGAACTGACCGGCGCGGGTGGAGGGAGTCGTGTCCAGCATCGAGGCGTCGCCCCAGGACCCCGGTCCGCCCACCGTCGAGCTCGACGCCGCGGAGGCGGCCGGCGAGGGGGCGCGTCAGGCCGACCCGCTCGCCCTCGTCATCTTCGGCGCGTCCGGGGACCTCACGCGACGCAAGATCCTGCCGGCGCTCAGCCGCCTCGCGGAGCGGGGAGCGCTCCCCGAGGAGTTCACGGTGATCGGCGTCGCCCGCACCCCGTTGAGCGACGACGAGTGGCGGGCGCGGGCTCTGGAGGCGGGACAGGCCGGCCAGTCCTCGGCGTGGAGAAGTCGGGTCGCGCACTTCTCGTACATCTCGGGCAACAACGCCGACCCGGTGACGTTCGAGCGGCTCGCGGGCAAACTCGCCGCCGCCGATGCCGCGGTGGGCACCGCGGGCAACCGCCTCTACTACCTCGCGACCGTCCCGGCGCAGTTCGCCGTCGTCGTACGCGGTCTCGGCCAGGCGGGCCTCAACGCGCCCGGCAGGGCGGGCGGGTTCACGCGCCTCGTCATCGAGAAGCCCTTCGGCACCGACCTCGACAGCGCGCGCCGACTCTCCACCGACATCCACGTCCACTTCGACGAGGGGCAGATCTTCCGCATCGACCACTACATGGGCAAGGAGACGGTGCAGAACATCCTGGCGCTCCGGTTCGCGAACTCGGTGTTCGAGCCGGTCTGGAACAGGCGTCACGTCGACCACGTCCAGGTGATGGTCGCCGAGAGCCTCGGCGTCGAAGGCCGCGGCGAGTTCTACGAGCAAGCCGGCGCCCTGCGGGACATCGTCCAGAACCACCTCATGCAGGTGCTCGCCCTGACGCTGATGGAGCCGCCGGGCGCGGCCGAGGGCGACGTCATCCGGGACGAGAAGGAGAAGCTGCTCGGATCGGTCGTCGTCTTCGACGAGAAAGAAGCCGCCTCCCAGGTCGTGCGCGGCCAGTACGGCGCCGGCTCGGTCGACGGCGAAACGGTCCCCGCCTATCGCGCCGAACCCGGAGTCGACCCGCATTCCCAGGTGGAGACGTACGTCGCGATGCGTGTCGACGTCGACAACTGGCGCTGGGCCGGCGTGCCGATCTTCGTGCGCACCGGCAAGCGGCTCCGCCATCGCCAGACCGAGGTGAGGATGGTCTTCCAACGACCGCCGCACCTGCCCTTCGCCGGCAAGCTCGCGCGTGACCTGCGGCGGGACTCGCTCACGCTGCGGATCCAGCCCGACGACGGGATCAGCCTCGCGTTCGGCGCCAAGGTGCCGGGCCCGACGTTCACGGTGAGCAACGTCTCGATGGACTTCTCGTACCAACAGAGGTTTCCGGGCCAGACCGTCGACGCCTACGACCGTTTGCTGCTCGACGCGATGGTCGGCGATCCCACGCTCTTCATCCGCGACGACGAGGTCCAGCGCGCCTGGACGATCGTGCGACCGCTGCAGCAGGCCTTCGCCGAGGGAAGTCCGCCGCTCGTGCCCTACGCGGCCGGGAGCTGGGGGCCGGAGGAGGCGCATCGCCTGATCGGGACCGTCGACCGGCACTGGCGCAACTCCGAGTAGCACGAGGCGGGGCCGATGATCGGCGAGGTGCGCGTGGTCGAGGACGTGGGACGCGCGTTCGCCGAGCTCGCCGCCGACGAGATGCGCGGCACAAACGGCGCGCGACGGTTCCGCCTCGGTTGCTCGGGTGGCGCGTCTGGGGTGGACTGCTTCGCACGCCTCGCCGCAGAACAGGGCATTCCCTGGCGTTCGGTGGAGTGCTACTTCGCCGACGAGCGCTGCGTCGACCCGGCGTCGCCGGACGCCAACGCGCGGGCGATCGCCGCGGCGCTCGGCGGGGTGGTCGACGAGCTCGCCGGGTTCCACCCGATGTCGTGCTCGGCGGGTCCCGCCGCCTACGGCGCCGTCGTGGCGGCGGCGGGAGGTTTCGACCTCCTCCAGCTCGGGCTGGGAGCGGACGGGCACACCGCCTCGCTCTTCCCCGGGGCTGACGGACGCGACGCCCCCCCCGGGACGCTCGTCATCGCCAACGCCGATCCCTCGGGACGGAACCGGTTCGGGCGCCTCTCGCTCACGTTCGAGGCGATCGCGCGGGCGCGGCTCGTCGTCGTCGCGGTGCGCGGGGCGGACAAGGCCGGCGCGCTCGGGCGCATCGCCGCCGGCGCCGACCTGCCGGGCGGGCACATCCGGGGCGGTCGGGTCGTCTGGCTCGTCGACCACGAGGCGGCGGCCGATCTCACCTCTAAGGTTGACCCGTGACCCCGACGACGTGCGACCGGGCGCCTTCCGACGACGAGCTGCAGGCGATGCCGCTCGATGAGCTCGTCGGGCTCGGCGGCGCGCGACGTCGGGAACGGTTCGGGCGGCGTGTCACGTACTCGCCGAAGGTCTTCGTCGCCCTCACGATGTTGTGTCGCGACCGCTGCGGCTACTGCACGTTCGCCAAACAGCCGGCACGCCTCGCGGCCCCGTACCTCACGCCGGAGGAGGTGCTCGCCATCGCGGTCGCCGGTCGCGACGCCGGCTGTCACGAGGCGCTGTTCACCCTCGGCGAGGGCCCCGAGACCCGCTATCGGGTGGCGCGCCGCTTCCTCGACGTCCACGGCTACAGCTCGACCGTCGAGTATCTCGCCGTGGCGTCCGCGCTCGTCAGCGAGGAGACAGGGCTCCTCGTCCACTGCAACGCCGGGGCGCTGTCGGAAGAGGAGCTCGCGCTGCTCCGTCCGGTGAGCGTCAGCCAGGGGATGATGCTCGAGTCGCTGGCACCCCTCGCCTGCCACCGCCTCGCGCCGGACAAGGCCCCGGAGCGTCGTCTCGCGACCCTCGAGGCCGCGGGGCGCCTGGCGATCCCGTTCACGACCGGGATCCTCGTCGGCATCGGCGAGTCGCGACGCGACCGACTTGACGCCCTGCGCGCGATCGCCGACTCGCACCTGCGGCACGGCCACGTCCAGGAGGTGCTCGTCCAGGGATTCCTCCCGAAGCCCGGCACCGCGCTGCGCGCCGCGCCACCGTGCCCGCCCGACGAGCTGCGCTGGACGGTCGCGGCGGCCCGGGCGCTCCTCCCCGACGAGGTCCACGTGCAGTCGCCACCGAACCTCGTCGACGACCCCGTCGCGCTCGTCGACGCCGGGGCCGACGATCTCGGCGGGATCTCGCCGGTCACCATCGACGAGGTCAACCCCGAGCGGGCCTGGCCGGCACTCGACCGCCTCGAGGCGGTACTCGCCGCCGCGGGATACGCGCTCGTGCCGCGCCTCGCCGTCCATCCGGAGTACGTGCGTGCTCCCGAGCGGTGGCTCGCCCCGGCGATGCGCGCCGCGGTGCTCGAGCACGCCGACGCGGAGGGCCTCGCCCGGGACAGCGCCTGGTGCGCCGGGTCCGACCTCGCGCCCCCGGTCGTCGTGGCGGCGACCGGGTCGCGTCACGGGCGGGAGCTGCCGCCCGGGCCCGTCGGCGACGTGCTCGCCGGGATCGAGGCCGGGGACGAGCCGGGCGTCGCCGAGATCGTGTCGCTGTTCTCGGCCCGCGGCGCCGAGGTGCGCGCCGTCGCCGCGCGCGCCGACGAGCTGCGCTGGCGGGCCGTCGGCGACACCGTCACGTACGTCGCGAACCGGAACATCAACTACACGAACATCTGCACCTACCGGTGCCGCTTCTGTGCTTTCAGCAAGGGACCGCTCTCGCTCAACCTGCGTGGCACGCCGTACCTGCTGAGCCTCGACGAGATCGCCGAGCGCGTCCGCGACGCCGAACGCGCGGGCGCGACCGAGGTCTGCCTGCAGGGTGGGATCCACCCCGACTTCGACGGCGACTACTACCTGGAGGTGATCCGGGCGGTGCGCGCCGCTTCGGCGGGCATCCACATCCACGGCTTCACCGCCCTCGAGGTGACCGAGGGGGCACGCCGGCTCGGCGAGCCGCTCGAGTCCTACCTCACGCGGCTCTACGAGGCCGGGCTCCGCTCGCTCCCGGGGACGGCGGCGGAGATCCTCGACGACGAGGTCCGCGCCGTGCTCTGCCCGGACAAGATCACGACGGCCGAGTGGCTCACCGCCCACCGCACGGCCCACCGGGTGGGTCTGCGCTCGAACGTGACGATCATGTTCGGCTCGGTCGAGTCCCCCGTCCACTGGGCGCGCCACCTCGTCGCGACCCGAGACCTGCAACGGGAGACGGGGGGTTTCACCGAGTTCGTGCCGCTGCCGTTCGTGCACATGGCGACGCCCCTCTACCTCATGCATCGGGCGCGGCGCGGGCCGACGTTCCGCGAGGTCGTCCTCATGCACGCCATCGGTCGGATCGTCTACGACGGGTTGATCGACAACGTCCAGGCGAGCTGGGTGAAGACCGGGCCCGAGGGGCTGCGGCAACTGCTCCAGGCGGGCTGCAACGACGTCGGCGGGACGCTCATGGACGAGAACATCTCGCGCGCCGCCGGCGCCTTGCACGGTCAGATGATGACGGCGGAGGCGTTCCGCGCCCTCGTCGAACCGCTCGGTCGCCGTCTCGAACAGCGCACGACGCTCTACGGTCGCGTCGCGGTGCCGGCGTGAGCACGAGCCGGCGCGGCACGCGAGGGCGCGCCGCCGCCGCCGAGAGCCCCGAGGTCGCGGCGCTCGTCGAGACCTTCCTCGACACCGCCCGGGTCAGCCGCGACCGGGACGTCGGGCGCGGGATCGTGCTGGCGACGCTCGACCTCATGCAGGGGGACGCGAGCCGGCTCGACCTGAAACTCGCACGGGCCGCACTCGGCGAGATGGCCGAGGCGTTCCAGATGTTCGCCCCGTACCGGGACGTGCGGAAGGTGACGATCTTCGGCTCGGCTCGCACCGAGCCGTCCGACCGCACCTACGAGCTCGCCCGGGAGCTCGCCGGCCGCTTCGCCGCCGTCGGCTGGATGGTCGTCACCGGTGCCGGGCCGGGCATCATGGCCGCCGGCAACGAGGGTGCCGGGGAGGCGATGGCGATCGGCGTGAACATCCGCCTGCCCGGCGAGGCGGAGCCGAACGAGTGGATCGCCGAGAACTCGAAACTCGTCGAGATGAAGTACTTCTTCACGCGCAAGCTCATGCTGATCAAGGAGTCCTCGGGGTTTCTCGTCCTGCCGGGCGGTTTCGGGACGCTCGACGAGTGCTTCGAGCTGCTGACGCTGCTGCAGACCGGCAAGGCCGAGCCGGCGCCCATCGTCCTCGTCGACAGCCCGGGCGAGCGCTACTGGCACGGCTGGGAGGACTTCGTCACGACCGAGGTGTACGGCCGGGGCTTCGCCGACCCGGTCGAGGGGGCGCTCTACCGCATCACCGACGACCTCGACGTGGCGGTGCGCGAGATCCTCGACTTCCACCGCAACTACCACTCGCGCCGCTTCGTCAACGACGCGATGGTGGTCCGCCTGCGCTACGCGCCGAGCGATCTCGAGCTCGCCTCGCTCTCCGCGACGTTCGCCGACATCTGCTCGGACAAGGGGATCTGGCGGACCGGGGCGTTCCCCGTCGAGCGCTCCGGCAACGACCACCTGGAACTGCAGCGGATCGCGCTCGAGTTCAACCGGGTCCACCACGGCCGGCTGCGTCAGCTCATCGACGCCCTGAACGCCCTCACCCCCCCGGGGGCGTCGACCCCGTCGCGCAGCTAGTCGGCCGGTGTCCCGGCCCGCCCGAAGTCGTCCTCGAGCCGCACGATGTCGTCCTCGTCGAACGACTCGCCGCGCTGGATCTCGATGATGACGAGGTCGACCTCGCCGGTGTTCTCGATCCGATGGGCCGTGCCGACCGGCACGTCGACCGCCGTTCCGGGCCGCACGGCGTGGTCGACCCCGTCGAGAGTGACCTTGCCGGTGCCGCGTACGACGAACCAGTGCTCGCCGCGGTGGCGGTGGCGCTGGTAGCTGAGGCGCTTGCCGGGGTAGACGAGGAGCGTCTTCACCTTGTGGTCCGCCGCGTCCTCGAGGACGGTGTAGTGGCCCCAGGGGCGTTCGTCGTGCTCGCGGTGTCCCATCGCCCCATCATGGCCGCTCCCCCGCCGCGCGGGCGAGCTATGCCGGGTCAACCCGTCTCGAGCACGTGCCGCGCCCTTTCCAGGGCGTTGCGGGCGCGCACGATGCGCCGCTCGAGCTCGGGCCGGGCGGTCGCGCCCTGGTCGACCGCGTCCCGCAGGGCCTCGAGCGCGAGTTCGTCGAGGCGTTCGACGAGCGAGGCGAGGTCCGAGCAGATCTCGGCGATGCGTTCGTCGGGCACCGTCCTCCTTCCGTCGGGCGGCCTCACCGTATCGGGCGGCGGGCCGGAGGGCGCGCCGCACCCGGGAATCTCAGCGGTGCGGCCGTAGGATGACGCGATGACGACAGCCGTCGACGCCCACCCGCCGGGCGGGGACGACCCGCCGCCGGTCGTGCTCACGATCGCGGGCACCGATTCGGGCGGCGGGGCCGGCATCGCCGCCGACCTGAAGGCCTTTGCCGCGCTCGGGGTGTTCGGGGCGCTCGTCGTGACGGCGGTCACCGCCCAGAACACCCAGGCGGTGCGCGCCGTCGAGATCATGACGCCCGCCTTCGTCGACGCCCAGCTCGACGCGGTGCTCGAGGACTTCACGATCGCCGCCGCCAAGACCGGCATGCTCGCCACGACCGGCATCGTCGAGACGGTCGCCGCCCGCGCCGGCGCCGGCGAGCTGCCGCGGCTCGTCGTCGACCCGGTGATGATCGCCTCCTCCGGGTCGCCGCTCATCGCCGGCGACGCCCCCGCCGCCTACCGCCGGCTCCTCCCCCATGCGCACGTCGTGACCCCGAATCTCCCCGAGGCCGAGGTGCTGCTCGGCCGGCGGGTCCGAGACGAGGAGGCGATGGCCGACGCGGCGCGTCGGCTCTGCCGCCTCGGCGCCGGGGCCGCCCTCGTGAAGGGCGGGCACCGCCGGGGGGAGGAGGCCGCCGACGTCCTGTGCTACGAGGGCGAGCTCACCTGGCTGCGCGCCCCGTGGGTCGTGACCCGCAACGTCCACGGCACGGGCTGCACGCTCTCGGCGGCACTGGCGGCGTACCTCGCCACGGGACTCGGCGTCGTCGAGGCCGCCACCGCCGCCAAGCGCTTCGTCACGGCGTCGCTCGAGCGCTCGGCGCGCGACGGCCTCGGGCACGGTGCCGGGCCGCTCCACCGGCTCGGGCCGGGTTAGCCGCCCGGGTCGCTCGCCGCGATCCTCGCCGGCGCGCCGCACGCGACGAGGACTTCGGGCACGACGACGGAGCCGTCGGCGCACTGGAACGTCTCGAGGAGCGCGATGAGCGAACGCGCCGTGATCGCCGTGCCGTTGAGGGTGTGGAGGGCGCGCAGCTCGCCCGCGCCGCGCACGCGGATGTTCAACCGGCGGGCCTGGTAGTCGGTCGTGTTCGAGCACGACGTGAGCTCGCGGTAGCGGGCCTGGCTCGGGATCCACCCCTCGATGTCGTACTTCTTCGTCGCCGAGGGGCCGAGGTCCCCCGCGGCGATGTTCACGACCCGGTAGGCGAGGCCGAGCCCGCCGATGATCTCCTCTTCGATGGCGAGAATCAGCTCGTGCTCGGCGGCTGACGCCTCGGGCGTCGCGAAGACGAACATCTCCACCTTGTCGAACTGGTGGACGCGGAAGATGCCGCGGGTGTCCTTGCCAGCGGCCCCGGCCTCGCGGCGGAAGCACGTCGAGTAGCCGGTGTACCGCCGCGGCAGGGATTCGGCTTCGAGGATCTCGCCGGCGTGCAGGCCCGCGAGCGCGACCTCCGAGGTCCCGGTGAGGTAGAGGTCGTCCGGCTCGACGCGGTAGAGGTTGGCTTCGTCAGTCGGCAGGAAGCCGGTCCCGAACATCGCCGCCTCGCGCACGAGGACCGGCGGCAGGACCGGGGTGAAGCCGTGCGCCAGCGCGCGCTCGAGGGCGTAGCGGTACAGCGCGAGCTCGACGAGGGCGACGTCGCCGATCCGGTAGGCAAAGCGCGCCCCCGAGAGCTGTGCCGCCTTTTCGACGGCGAAGGAGCCGAGCGTGAGGTGGTCCCGCGGCTCGAAGGAGAAGACCGGCGGCGTACCAACACGCCGCAGCTCGACGGCGTCTTCGTCCGTCTGGCCGTCGGGGGCGCTCGCGTCGGGCGGGTTGGGGATCCTGGCGAGCAGGTCGTCGCGTCGCGCCGCGGTGGCCGCGATCGCCTCCTCGGCGGACTTCAGCTCCTTCTTCGCGGCCCCGAGTGCCCGGCGGGCGGCGTCGTCCGGCCGCCCCTTCGGCTTCGTCGCGGCCCGCAGCCGCTCGACCTTGGCGGCCTCGAGCCGCCAGGCGCGGTCGATCTCCAAGAACTCGTCGAAGAGCGCGGCGGCGCCCTTGCGGGCGAGCGCGGCCCGCAGACGGTCGGGCTCTGCGCGCGCCAGGTGGACGTCGATCAGCGCCGGCCTCCCTTGCGACGGCGGCGCGCGGCCGGCCTCGTCCTATTCGGCCTCGCCGGCCTGGGCGGTCCGGTCGGACGGGCCGGGGGCGCGGCCGCGGCCGGGCCGGGCTCCGCCGGCGTGACCGGGGGCTCGACGCGCCGGGGGGAGGCGGCGGTCCGCCGGGCGACGGCGGGGATGAGCACGGAGCGCCGGCCGGCCGGCGCTGGCAGCTCGAGCCCGAGGGCGCCGGCCGCGACGGCGGCCGGGCTGAGGAGCACCCGGTCGATCCCCCGGTTGTGGAGGCGCTCGGTCAGCTGGCGGTAGTGGGGCTCGCGCTCTTTCATCATCGCCACGAGCGGCGAGGCGATGAAGATCGACGAGTAAGCGCCGGTCGTGAGCCCGATGAGGAGCGCGAGGCCGAAGTACTGCAGTGTCGTCGCGCCGAGAATCTGCGCGCCGAGCACGAGCACGGAGAGGATCGGCAGGATGGCGACGAGCGAGGTGTTGAGCGAGCGCGCCAGCGTCTGGTTCATTGAGAGGTTGATGAGGTCGGAGAACACGATCCGGTCGCGCTGGGCGAGGTGGTGGGCGTTGTCGCGGACGCGGTCGAACACGACGATCGTGTCGTAGAGGGAGTAACCGAGGATCGTGAGGAAGGCGACGACGGTGTCCGGTGTCACGTCGAAGCCGACGAGCGAGTACACGCCGACGGTCACGAGGATGTCGTGGAACATCGCGAGGATGGCCGCGAGCGCCATCCGCCACTCGAAGAAGATCGAGATGTAGACGCTGACGAGGATGAAGAAGACGATCAACGCCTCGAGCGCCTTGTTCGTGATCTGCCTGCCCCACGCGGGTCCGACGTGCTCCACGTTCACCGCGGCGGGGTTGACGTGGGCGAGCCTGGCGAGGGCGTTGCTCACGTCCGCCTGGAGCGCGTTCGACTGCTGCGTCGTCTGACCCTTTGGCAGCTTCGCCTCGACCTCGAGGGTTTTCGGCGGGGTGCCGAGCTGCGTGATCGTCGCCCCGGCGAGGCCGTACGGCGCGATCGCGCTGCGCGCCGCCGTGACCGAGACGGGGACCTTCGAGATCTGCACGATCCAGGCATTCCCGCCGGCGAACTCGATGTCGAGGTTGAGCCCGCGCGTCGCGAGCGAGACGACCCCCGACAGGATGACGACGCAGGAGAGCGCGAACCACCATCTCCGGCGGCGGACGAAGTCGAAGCGTGTCTCACCGAAGTAGAGACGCCGCAACGGGCCGTGCGCCCTCTTCTGCCGGCCCGGCGCTGCGGCCGCCGCAGGCCCGGGGGCGGGTTCCGGGGCGGCTTGCCCGCTGGTCGGCGGCGCGACGGCCGCGGGGGGCTCGTCGGCCGGAGCCGGGGCGGGAACCTCGGCGGACTCCTCGCCCGGTGGGGTGAAAGGCGGGGGGAAGGGCCCGGCGTCGCGACCCGGTTCGGGTTGCGACCCCGCCGAGCCGGGGAGGATCCGCTCTGGGCTCATGCGGTCTCCTCGACGGTGGCGAGGCCGCGGGCGATGCCGAGGTGGCGCGCGCTGGCGATGATCCGGTTGCGGCCGAGCAGGATGACGAGCGGGCGGGTGAACAGGTACGCCGTCGCCACGTCGACGAGCGTCGACAGGCCGAGCATGAAGGCGAAGCCTCGCACCGCGCCGACCGAGAGCCACCACAGGACGAGCGCGCCGAGGAACGAGACGGCGTCCGCGGAAAGGATCGTGCGGTAGGCGGCGCGGAAGCCCTTGTCGACCGACGCCCGGACCGATTTGCCGGCCCGCACTTCGTCTTTCAGCCGTTCGAAGTACACGACGTAGGAGTCGACGGTGATACCGACCGAGACGATGAGGCCGGTCACGCCCGACAGGTCGAGGGTGAGCCCGAACGACGAGGCGCTGAGCATCGAGATAAACCCGTAGAGGAAGGCCGCCGTCGTGACGAGGCCGGCGACGACGACCACGCCGAGCGCCCGGTAGTAAAAGATCGTGTACATCATGACGAGCAGCAGCCCGAGCAGACCGGCGAGCAAACCGGCGTGCAGCGAGGACTTGCCGAGGCTCGGCGACACCGCCTGCGAGGTCTGGGGCGTCAGCTGCACGGGCAGCGAGCCGTAGTTGAGGTCGAGGGCGAGGGCGTTCGCGCTCGACTGATTGAAGTTCCCGGTGATCTGGCCGCTGCCGGGGAAGCTCGTCGCCAGAATGAGCGGCGCCGAGACGATGTCCCCGTCGAGGTCGTTGGCGACGAGCGCGTGGTAGTAGATCGTCGCGATCTTGTTGAAAGCCGTCGTGCCGGGGCCGGTGAGGGAGAACTCGACCTCCCACTGCCCGGTCTGGCTGAGCGTGGCGAAGGCGGACTTGATGATCGTGCCGTTCGCGAGCGCGGGCCCAAGGACGTAGCGTTCGGCGTCAGCCATCGTCCCGGCCGGGAAGATGACGTTGTCGTTCCGGTACTTCTCGTCGAGGGTGATCGGCGTGCTCGGGTAGCTCGCGTAGGCGGGGTCGACGGCGTAGGGTCCGGGGTCGTAGGACCCGCCCCCGGCCGAGCTGTAGTACGCCGAGGTGTACAGGTAGGGCGTGGAGCAGCTCGGGGGGATCCGATACGGGACCGCCTTCGAGTTCGCGGCGGACTTGTCCCCCTTGCTGGGTTTGGCACCCCTCGTCGGTTTCGTCGCGGCCTTGGTCGTCGTCGCCCCCGTGTACGCCGGCGCGCCGCACAGGACCGGCCGGAAGTACAGCTGCGCCGTCGTGCCGATGATGGAGAGGATCCGTTTCGGGTTCTTCACGCCCGGCATCTGCACGATGATCTCGTCGCCCTGGGTCGTGATGTTCGGCTGGGTGACGCCGAGCGCGTCGGCGCGCTCGATCATGATGTTCGCCGCGTTTTGCAGCGTCGCCGCCGAGACCTTCTGGTTCGGCGTATAGACGACGGAGAGCCCGCCCTCGAGGTCCAGTCCGAGGTGTGGGGACCAGCTGAGCCCGACCGCGAGCGCGAGCATCCCGAAACACAGGAGGCTCGTCAGCCCGACGCTCGCGAGCAGACGGCGGCGACCCACCTACGCGGAACCCCCCGTGTTGCCGGTCGGAGGCTCGTCGTGGTGGTCGGGACCGTCCGAGGACGCGGGGAAGTTCCACTGACCGCCGCTCGGGCCCCCCCAGGGGGGCGCGTCGCGGGGGATGACGCGCTGGCCGATCGCCCGGCGGACGATCTCGATCGAGGTGCCCGGCGCGACCTCGATGAGCACGCGGTCGTCGTTCATCGACTGCACGCGACCGACGATGCCGGCGGCGGTGATCACCTCGTCGCCGACCGAGATCGCCCGTTGCTGGGCGGCCATGTCGCGCTGGCGCCGGCGTTGCGGGCGGATGAACAGAAAGGCCCCGACCGCGAGGATGAGGAGGAGGAAGAGCAAGATCCCCGAGCTGCTCGTCTTCTTCGCGGTCGCGGCGAACACGAGAGCGTGCAGCACGGGAAGGGCGTTGATCATCTCTGTCGGCATGGGACACCCGTTGTCTCGGTAGGAGGGCGCCTCGCACTGTAGTCGCGGACCTGGGCCCGGAAGCTGCGCCGCTTCGCCGGAAGTCAGGAGTCGAACAAGGTCGACGCCTCCTCGTCGCGTTCCGGTGGTGCGCCGGGCTCGATGTCGACGGGTGGCACGGGGAGCCCGAGGTGCAGCCAGGCGGCAGGGGCCGCGATCCGGCCACGCGGCGTGCGCATGACGAAACCCGCCTGGAGCAGATACGGCTCGTAGACGTCCTCGATCGTCTCGGGCTCCTCGCCGACGCTCACGGCGAGCGTCGTCAACCCGACGGGACGGCCGGCGAAACGGATGCAGAGCACCTCGAGGATCTGGCGGTCGAGGCGGTCGAGACCCTGCTCGTCGATGCCGAACACGTCACAGCCCGCCCGGGCCGCCTCGAGGGTGATGACGCCGTCGCCGCGCACCTCGACGAAGTCGCGCACCCGGCGCAGGAGCCGGATCGCCAGTCGCGGCGTGCCGCGGGCGCGGCGCGCGATCTCGGCGGCGCCTTCGGGGGCGCACTCGACGGCGAGGAGATTGCCCGTGCGGCGCACGATCTCCTCAAGCTCGTCCGGCGCGTAGTGCTCGAGCCGCGTCACGAAGCCGAACCGGTCGCGCAAGGGCCCGGTGACGAGACCGGTGCGCGTCGTCGCGCCGACGAGCGTGAACCGCGGCACGTCGAGGCGGACCGAGCGCGCCGTCGGTCCCTTGCCGATCACGATGTCGATCTGGAAGTCCTCCATGGCCGGGTAGAGGATCTCCTCGACCGGTGGCGCGAGCCGGTGGATCTCGTCGATGAAGAGCACGTCACCCGGTTGCAGTCCGGTGAGGATCGCCGCGAGGTCGCCGCCCCGTTGCAGTGCCGCCCCTGAGGTCACCCGCAGGCCGGCGCCCATCTCGCCGGCGACGATGCCGGCGAGCGTCGTCTTGCCGAGCCCGGGCGGTCCGGCGAAAAGGAGGTGGTCGACGCACTGGTTGCGGCGCCGCGCCGCCTCGAGGACGATCGCGAGGTGCTCCTTCACGCGGGTCTGCCCGACGAACTCGGCGAGCCGACGGGGCCGTAGGCCGGCCTCGAGCGCCTCTTCAGGCTCGTCGGCGAAGCGCGCCACGGGGCGCAGCGCTTGCTCGCGGTCGACGGGGATGTCGCGGCGGGGACTCATCGTCGGGGCGCGAGCTCTTGGAGGGCTTGGCGCAGCAGATCCTCGACCGCGCCCTCGCGGGGCAGGTGCTCGAGGACGCGGCGCACCTCGTCCGGGGCATAGCCGAGGGCGGCGAGCGCCTCCCGTACCTCGGAGATGGGAAGACGCGTGCCGTCGGGTGCCGTCGCGCCGCTGGGCAGGGTGTCGAGCGCGCCGAGGCGCCCGGCGAGCTCGACGATGAGGCGTTGCGCCGTCTTGCGCCCGACCCCCGGCACCAGGACGAGGGCGTCGACGTCTCCGCCGGTCACGGCCCGTGCCAGCTGCTCGGGCGGGTGGACGGCCAAGATGGCGAGGGCGAGCGCGGGCCCGATGCCGTGGGCGCCGATGAGGAGCTCGAACATGCGGCGTTCGGCCCGGTTCGCGCAGCCGTAAAGGGTGATCGCCCCCTCGCGCACGTGGGTGTACACCGCGAGGTCGACCGGGGAGCCGAGCGGCCCGAGCCGCGCCGCGTGGCGGGTCGACACGACGACCTCGTAGCCGACACCGGCCACGTCGACGACGATCGACGCGAGCGACTCCGAGCTGTAGTCGATCTCGGTGAGGACGCCGGAGAGCGAACCGATCATCGCCGTGCCTCGCGGGGTCCGGGGGAACCCTCCCCCCGGGCGGAGCGCACGAGATCCTCGTGGTGGCGCGCCGCGAGGTGACAGAGCGCGAGGGCGAGCGCGTCGGCGACGTCGGGCGGGTCTGGCACGCGCGCCAGACGGAGCAGCCGCGCCACCATCTGCTGCACCTGGGTCTTGTCAGCCGAGCCGTAGCCGGCGACGGCCAGCTTGACCTCGTTCGAGGTGTACTCGACGACACGGCAGCCGTGCTCGGCGGCGACGAGCAGCGCGACGCCGCTCGCCTGGCCGACCGCCATCGCCGTGCGCGCGTTCGTCTGGAAAAACACGCGTTCGACGGCGACGACGTCCGGATCGAGCTCGCCGACGAGCGCCTCGAGCTCTCGGTGCAACGCGGCGAGCCGATCCGGGACGGCGAGGGCGGGATCGCTCGTGATCACGCCGGCTGCGACGGGGAGCTGCTCGCCGTGCTCCTCGGCGACCCCGCCGAAGCCGCAGCGCGACAGGCCGGGGTCGATACCGAGGACAAACACGCGTTCGATTCTATCGAGGGGTCCCAGACTTTGCGCGAATACTCCCAGGTGGGTTAAAAGATTCTCGGCTGAGTCAAAACCTCGGCGGGGGGCACGGAAATGACTGACTGCACCGAAAGTCAGCCACCTGCACCGAGAGGGTGCCCCTTACTTGCGGGAGCGCAGCCGAGCGAGGAGGCGCTTCGCTTTGCTCGCTGGACGGCGAGCAGTCTGCACTCCGTGAGGTACTTGCTTTGGGTTACCGAGGTTCGTGAGCGCGCCCGCCTTAGCAAGCGACGACAGCGGCAACTTCCACCGCTTGAACCACCATTTCCAGTCTCGGTACCACCAGGGGAATGCTGCGCGCCATGTCAGTTGCTCGGCCTTCTCAATGAAACGGAGATAGGAGAGCATCAATCCGAGGGTCACGGGATTGTGGAATGTGGTGGTTCCAGTGGGGTCTAGTTCCTGGCACTTTCCGACCTTCTCGATACCGGCATTGAATCCAGCCACCACGTCAGCAAACTTCGGTGCAGACATAGATCGCGCCAGGTCGACCCGTAGATCAGCCCAGGGAACTAACCAGTCGGTCCACTCTTGCCGCTCCGTGCACCAGTACTTCCCCTCGATGCTCACGTTGAGCGCTGCGTGGGCGTCCATGAGCGTCATGTGCAGGAGCCTCGCTGCGGTTCGGCCGGCTAGCCGACGCGAAGTAAAAGTCATCAAAACCTGGACTACGCCCGTAACCACAGCGCCGACCGCTACCCCGATGAGACCGGCAAGAGCGGTTGCCATTGGTGCTACGGTACCTGGCTTTCTATCCCGCGAGCTGGGTGTTGAAGGTTGGGGCTTCCAGCCCTATCTCGTGCACGCAGGAAATAATCACGCAGAGGTTGTGTGCGACGACTTTCGCCAGGGTTTCGTTGAACTGGCCGACCTCGGACTTCGACCGGAGCGATCCGCCGAATTTCCTCTTGATGACCGAGAAGGTCGATTCCACGTTCGACCGACGGTGATAGTTGGCGAGGAACGTGTCTCGCTGGTACGCGAAGAAGTGATACATGCGAACCCACACGTCCGCATCGGGACTCGGTGGCAACGCGGTGAGGTCGAACAACGGGGACTGAGGACCGCGCACCCGGCTCTCTCTAAACGGGATCAGCGGGACACCGCCGTGGTCCTCAACGGCTTGCAGGTTCGCCTTGGACGAGTACGCCTTGTCGGCGGACATCTGAGCGATGTTGAAGTGCTTAGCGGTCTTTGCGAGCAGCGGTCCGAAATTCACACTGTCGGCCGTCCCGGCGCCGCGGGTGCCGGTGACAGTAGCCGCGGTGACGATGTTCGTGACGACGCCGCATACGGCGTGCAGCTTCACCCAATCCTGACGCTTTTGTTCTTTGCCCCACTTGTGGTCATACCAGCGCGTGTAGGTGCAGGTAGTGAAGCCCGTCGAGTCAATGGCAAACGAATCCTCGACCCCACTCAATGGGAGTGCCGAGAGGGTGACCAGTCGTTCCAGTTCGGGTGTCAGCGCGGGGTCGCGCAGGTACCGGAGCACGGTGGCGAAACTGGGGTCAACATCGGTCAGACCGCGCGCCTTTGCTTCGCGAACGTCGCTGTCGAACCGACGAGCGGAGAGGCCAGAATAAACCTTGGCGATTGCAGTGAAGGCCATATCACTCATGGGCAAGCGGGGACGACCGCGACCTTGTGGGGCGTTCTCAATCGTGGAGCACAGGTCGGCCAGCATCTTGGGGAACAAGTCGCCCTCGGCGCATTGTCCTGCGTTGTACGCCGCCCACGGCTGTGTGTAGGTGACCTTCATTTCTTCAGTCACGATTGCGCCGTCCGGGTTGACGGTCTCACGGCGCACGACGTACTGAACCGCGATGACATGCTTACAGGGCTTGCCACGCAGCTCGAAGTCCGGGCAGGAGCAGCCGTAGGGCTGGATTCCATCGGGTGGCGGGACGATCCCCTGCGCCACCTTGTACGTGGTCGTCGGGTGCGGCGACACGCGGTAGGTACCCGGTCCGCTTTGCGAGGGCACGATCCAGCCCCCGGCGTCCCTGCGCAGCGGCATCGTGGCTGCGATCTGCATTCCCCTGAGTTCTCTGCTGTCCATCTCGGTCTCCCAGTCCCTATGTACCTAGGACTAATATACCACCGGGTATACTCAAAGTCAAGCCCCGCGAGGGTATTACTTGACATATCTACCCAGAAGGTACAGAGTGGAGAGCATGGGCGAAGTCCGAAAAACAGTGACCTACCTGGTATGCGAGAGGTGCAGCCACGAATGGCTACCCAAGGGCGCGGAGCATCCGCGCGTCTGCCCAAGCTGCAAGTCGCCATACTGGGACCGTCCGCGTCAGAACCGGAAATCCGGTTCAGGGGCGCGTTAGGACGTGCGGCGGAGGGGGATCGAACCCCCACTTCCCGATCCAGAATCGGGTGTCCACAACCAGTAGACGACCGCCGCATGTGGGAAGGGTCCTGGGGGGCTGGGCCTCAAAACTTGGCCCCCCGGGACTCGACTCACCTCCTTTCGGGGGGGCTCTCGGATGAGTTGCAGGGCTGTAGTTTCACGCGCGCATTTATGCCCCAGAACGGTTGCGAATCGCAAGACGCACATCCTTGGGATAACCCCACCAATAAGGCTGTGCGTTTCCGGTGGAGTAGACGCGCAAACCTCGGCCATCAGCGAACGGAATGTCGTGCGGCAGCCTCGTCAGGACTGTTTTTGACTCACAAACGGCCGTTGAGTCAAAAGTGCCCGCACCAGGGGACTATTCGCGCAAAGCCAGGGGTCCCATCCTGGCGGGGGATGCGCGACCGGTCAGCTCTCCTCGAGGGAGTCGAGGATCTCGTCGGGTATGTCGAAGTTGGCGGCGACGAGCTGAACGTCGTCGTGGTCCTCGAGCAGGTCGAGCAGATGGAGCACCTTGCGCGCGCCGGACGCGTCCGACACCTCGACGGTCGTCGTTGGCAACCACTGCGACTCGGCCGAATCGACCGGGATCCCGGCAGTAACGAGCGCGGCCTGCAGCACGTGGAGGTCGGTCGGCTCGCCGACGAGCGTCCACTCGGTCCCGTCGTCGCGCAGGTCCTGCGCGCCGGCGTCGAGGGCGACCGTCATGATCGCGTCCTCGTCGGTGGCGCGCGGGATCGTGACGACGCCCTTGCGCTCGAACTGCCAGGCCACGGCGCCAGGCTCCGCCATCGAGCCCCCGTTGCGGGAGAAGACGGCGCGGATCTCGGCCCCGGTCCGGTTGCGGTTGTCCGTGAGGCACTCGACGATGACCGCGACGCCCGAGGGCGCGTAGCCCTCGTAGGAGACGGCCTCGTAGCGGACACCCTCGAGCTCACCGGTCCCCCGTTTGATGGCGCGGTCGATGGTGTCCGCCGGCACCGACGCGTCACGGGCCTTCTGGTACATCGTGCGCAGGTTGGCGTTCGCCGCGAGGTCACCCCCGCCCTCGCGGGCCGCGACCTCAACCTGACGGATGAGTTTGGCGAAGAGCTTGCCGCGCGCCTTGTCCTTCGCGCCCTTCTGGTGTTTCGTCGTTGCCCATTTCGAATGGCCGGACACCGGTCACTCCCTTCCCGGGACGAAGGTCGCGCCGGTCCCCCCGCCAGCGCTCGTCGTCTTCACAGTTCGCGTAGCGCTGCGATCCGCAGCGACAGGTCGAGCTCGCCGGGCAGGGCACGGCCCGGGGGACGGTGGGCGAAGGGCGCGCACCACTGCCACGCCGTGAGCCGGGCGACCGCGGGCGCGAGCGGAGGTTGCACCGTGGCCGCGCCGGCGAGGGCCTCGAGCGCGTCGGCGAGCGCCGGCGGGTAGCGGGTGACGCTCATCGCCGCGAGGTCGGCGAGCGCCTCCCGGTCGGCGTCCACGCCGCGCGCCGCGAGGCGCGCCGCCGCCGGGCTGAGCACGGACACGAACCCGAAGGCGCGCATCACCCTCGCCGCCGCCGCTGTGTCGCCCCGTTTCAGGTGGGCGAGCTCGTGGGCGACCACCGCCTCGAGCTCCATGCGGTCGAACAAGTCGAGGGCGCCGGTCGTGACGACGAGCGTGGCCGAACGTGCCGAGCGGCCGAGGGTCAGCGCGTTCGGCGCCGGGTCGTCGAGGACGACGACGCCGGGCGCGGCGAGGCCGAAACCGAGACAGAGGCTCTCCGTGAGGTTCACGAGGCGGGCCTCTCGGGCGGGATCGGCGGGGCGCGCGTCGAGGGCCAGCAGGGTGCGCGCCGTCGAGCCGAAGCGGAGGTTGCCGAGGACGACGGCGGCGCCGCAGGCGGCGAGCACGCCGCAGACGACCGTGCCGGCGAACGTGAGGAGGCCCGACGCCGCGAGCGCCACCCCGGCGAGGACGAGCGCGACCGGCGCAGCGCCGGCGAGTCGGGCGGAGACCCGGACGTGCGCGTGACCGAACGCGGGGCGTTCCACGGCGAGCGCACCGGCGCGCATCCGGGTGGCGGGACGCGGCGGCACCCGGCCGTTCGTCGGGCGGGCCGATGGGGCGCGCCGTCGCGCATGCGCCTGGGCAGGAGCCATTACGGCCCGAGTGTACGGGCTTTGCGCCGCCCCGATCGGAGGGCCCCGGGCCCGTCGTGGGGGCGCGCGGCGGCCCGCGCCAGGACGTGCGCGTAGCGCCCCTCGTACGCCGCGGCGAGATCGGCGAACGAATGGCGCGCGGCGACGAGTCGGCCGGCGCTGGCGAGGCGCGCCCGCGCCGCGGGGTCGCCGAGCAGTGTCGAGAGTTCGTGGCGCAACGCCACGGCGTCGCCGGGCGGGCACAGGACGGCGGCGCCGTCGGCGGCGAGCCGGTAGCCCGGGATGTCCGAGGCGAGGACCGGCGTCCCGGCCGCCATGGCCTCGAGCAGGACGACCCCGAACGACTCGGCGCCGAGCGCCGGCGCGACGAAGACCTCGGCCGCGGCGAGGTGCGCCGCGAGCTCCTCGTCGGGGAGCCGGCCGAGCCACTCGAGACGGGGGTCGCCGGCGAAGCGGCGCCGCAGCGCCGGGACCTCGGGTCCGTCGCCGACGATCTGCAGGCGCACGTCACCGGCGAGGCCCGCGAACGCCTCGAGCAGGACCGCGAGTCCCTTGCGGTGTTCGGCCCGGCCGACGAAGAGCACGGTCGGCACGGTTGTCGGGGCCGACGCGGCGTGGGCGAAACGGTCGGCGTCGACGGCGTTTCCGAGGATCGCCACGTCGCAGGGCCCGGCCGCGGCCCACAGGGTCGCGCGCGCGACGTCCGAGACGGCGACGCGGTCGTCAAGGTGGCGCACGACGCGGCGCAGGGCGTGTCCGTAGACGGCGTAGGCGGCGCTCGCCCGGGCGCGGTGGAAGGTGGCGACGACCGGGACCTCGTGCCAGCTTGCCGCGGCGAGGGCGGGGCCGGGGACGAGCGGCTCATGGACGTGGACGACGTCGACCGCCGCCGACCGGAGCGCGCGTCGCGTCCGATGCATCGCCGCCGGCGTCGGCGCGACCGGGGCGAGGGAGCCGTTCGCCCGGAATGGAACGGACCTGCCGACCAGCACCAAGTCGAGGTCGGCAGGGGCTGTCGCGCCGGGCGCTCCGGGAGCCACGACGACGACTTCGTCGCCCGCGGCGCGCAGCGCGCGGGCGAGCCCGATCACCTGGGCCTGCACCCCGCCGGGAACGGCGAGGTCGTAGGCGGAGACGAGGGCGATCCTCATTCGGCGCGGCCCTTACCCGCATCCGGCCAGTTCGGCTGGAAGAGGTGCCACTGCTCCGGACGCGGCGCGATCAGTTCCTCGAACCCCCGCACCATGTCCCGGGTCAGCCGGGCCACGTCAGACCGAAAGTCACCCGAGCGCGTCGAATCGAGCTGTGGGAGGAGATCGATCGAGAAACGGCCGCGGGGCTCGAGGTAGATCGCGGCGGGCACGACGGGCGCGCCGGCCCTCAGGGCGAGCACGGCCGGTCCGGCGGGGATCGGCGTGCTGGCGCCGAAGAACTCGGTCGGCAACCCGCCGCCGACGACGTCACGGTCGGCGAGGAGGGCGATCGCCTGGCCGCTGCGCAGCTGGTCGAGGAGGCGCGTCGTCGTCGCCGCCCCGGGCGGTAGCACGGTGAGCGCGGCCCGCTTGCGGGTCTTGACGAACCAGTCGAACAATTCCGGCGGCTCGAGCATCTCGCCGACGGTTACGAGCGGATAGCCGAGCGACGCGGTCCAGATGGCGCCGGCTTCCCAGCAACCGACGTGGGGCAGCACGATGATCACCCCCCGGCCCCGCGCCGCGACCTCGCGGAACCGTTCCGGGTGCCTCACCACGAGACGCCGGCCGAGCACGGTGGGATCCGACGCGTCAAGGCGCGCCGCTTCCGACCAGTACCGAGCGTAGCTGGCGTAGGCCCGTCGCACGGTCCGGCGCAGCTGCGCGGCCGACGCCTCCGGACCGAGCACCCGGCGGAGGTTCGCCGCGACGACGGCCCGTCGGGCGCGTCCGGTGGCCCAGGCGACGTGCGCCACGCCGCCAGCGAGGACGCGGGCGACGGGGCCCGGCAGTGCCCGCAGGAACGCGGCGCCACCCCGGTAGGCGAAGTAGACGAGGCGGGCCCGCGTGCGACCCATCGCCACTGGCGCCTCGTGCCCCGCAGGGCTGTCAGCGGTCGCTGTCGAACCGGCGGCCGAAAGCGCGCGCACTGCGGTGTCGGCCCGTGCGCTCGCGCCGAGGGACGGCGCGTTCCCCGGTCGCGCCGAATACGACGCGCAGGCGGGTCGACAGGGGCACGAGGTCACGGCGCCCCCGCCGGGACGGGTCGCCGAGTTGGCCTGCCCGCCAGGCGCGCGTGCCCACCCGGCGGAGGGTTCCCAGCCGCGGCGCGGCGTTCGTCGTAGCCGTGGCCTGGGCCCAGATACGGGCGAAGCGCCCGGCGCAGGTCGCGGCGGTCAGCGCGAGCAACGTGAGGAGCAGCGGGAGGAGGACGACGGGCGCGAAGAAGGCGATGAACAGCGTGACGCCGAGGAAAATGAGCCGTTCGGCCCGCTCCATGATCCCGCCGTGGGCGGAGAACCCGAGCGACTCGGCCTTGGCGCGCTGATAGGAGACGAGGTTGCTCACCGCGAGGATCCCGATTGGCACGAGGGCGGCGTTCGCGTCGTGCGCTCGGATGAAGTACCAGGCGAGGCCCCCGAAGATCAGGGAGTCGGCAACCCGGTCCGCGACCGAGTCGAAGAACGCCCCGCGCGCCGAGGCGGTCCCGGCCGCCTTGGCGACGTGCCCGTCGAGCGTGTCCATCAGCCCGCCGACGATGATGAGCGCGACACCGACGATGAACCAGTGGTAGGCGATGAACACCGCGGTCGCGACCGCGAGCAGCACGCCGACCGTCGTGATCGCGTCGGCGCCGACGCCGATGGCGGCGAGGCGTCGGCCGAGCGAGCGACGTGGGCGTGGAGCGGGTCCGGAGGTGACCTCGTTCGTCCTCTTGCCCCGCCGGCCGTCGATCATCGCCCCTCCTGCTCCGGCCCGCGCAACGCTACCAGGAAGGGCGAGATTCCCCGCCGAGGAGCTCGCGGCCCGTCGGCGAAGGTCAGCGCGGCCACGCGGCGGCGATGCGGCTCCAGCTCTCGGAGAGCGCCTCTGGCAGCACGCGCACCGAGGCGACCGTCGTCATGAAATTCGTGTCGCCGACCCAGCGCGGCACGACGTGGAGGTGGAGATGGTCGGGCAGGCCCGCCCCGGCGGCGCGTCCGAGGTTGGCACCGAGGTTGAGCCCGTCCGGGTCGTAGGCGTGCCGCAGGGCGACCGTCGCGTCGCGCGTCGTCGCCCACAGCTCGGCACTCTCCTCCGCGTCGAGCTCGTCGAGCCGGCGCAGGTGTCGGGTCGGCAGCACGAGGAGGTGCCCGCTCGCGTAGGGGTAGGCGTTGAGGAGCACCGCCGTGCGCGGCCCCCGGAAGACGACGTAGTGCTCGTCCGCGGCCTCGGGGGCGAGCAGCCGGCAGAACACGCAGTTCCCGGGGGCGCCCGCCCCCTCGGGCGCCGGGGCGAATTCCTCGGGCGGACCGAACGTCTCGGACACCGAGGTCACGTAGGCCGAGCGCCAACCCGCCCAGAGGTGGTCGAAGGTCACGCGGCGCCGTCCTCGGGCCGGCCGCGGCCCGCGACCTCGGCGCCGAGACGCGTGAGGAATTCCTCGAGGACCACGCCGCGTTCGACGGCGCCGGCGCCGCGGGCGTTCACGCCGACGGAACCGGCGTCCTCGTCCTCGTCGCCGACGACGAGGACGTAGGGGAGCTTCTCGAGCTTGGCGCGGCGTACGCGCGCGCCGAGCGGCTCGGCCGCCTCGTCGGTGTCGACCCGGAAGCCGGCGCGGCGCAACCGATCGGTCACCCTGGCCGCGTAGGGCGCGTTCGCGTCGCGCACCGGAAGTACGCGGGCCTGAACCGGCATGAGCCAGGTCGGCAGGGCCCCGGCGTAGTGCTCGAGGAGGATCGCGAAGAACCGCTCCACCGCGCCGAAGAGCGCCCGGTGGATCATCTGGGGCCGGTGCCGCTCGTTGTCGGCGCCGACGAAGCCGAGGTCGAACAGGTTCGGCAGCTGGAAGTCCACCTGGAGGGTCGAAAGCTGCCAGCGCCGGCCGACGGCGTCACGGATGTGGACGTCGATCTTCGGCGCGTAGAACGCCCCCTCGCCCTCGGCGACGACGTACGGGATGCCGGCGGACTCGAGGGCGCTGCGCAGGGCCTCGGTGGCCAGGTCCCACTCGGCGACCTCGCCGACGAACTTCTCGGGCCGGGTCGAGAGCTCGGCCTCGAACTCCGTGAGCCCGAAGGCGCGCAGCACCTCGAGGACGAACGCGAGGAGGGAACGGAGCTCCTCGGCGAGCTGGTCAGGAGCGCAGAAGATGTGCGCGTCGTCCTGGGTGATGCAGCGCACCCGCGTCAGCCCGTGGAGAACGCCGGAGCGCTCGAAGCGGTAGACGGTGCCGAACTCGAAGTACCGCAGCGGCAGCTCGCGGTACGAGCGCGCGCGGTCCTTGTAAATGAGGATGTGCATCGGGCAGTTCATCGGCTTCGGGTAGTAGGCCGCGCCCTCCATCTCCATCGGCGGGTACATGCCCGCCGCGTACCAGCCGAGGTGCCCGGACGTCTCGAACAGCGTCGCCTTGGCGATGTGCGGCGTCCAGACCTGCTCGTAGCCGTGGGCGCGGTGCATCTCGAGCGAGAAGTCCTCCATCAGCTGGCGGACGAGGGCACCCTTGGGGTGGAAGACCGGCAGGCCGCTGCCGATCTCCGGCGGGAAGTGGAAGAGGTCGAGCTCGAGCCCGAGCTTGCGGTGGTCGCGGCGCTCCGCCTCGGCAAGCCGGTGGAGATGCTCGGCGAGCGCCGCCTCGGACTCCCAGGCGGTGCCGTAGATCCGCTGCAGCTGCGCGCGGTGTTCGTCGCCGCGCCAGTACGAACCGGCGACGCGGGTCAACTTGAAATGGCCGAGGCGGCTCGTCCTCGGCACGTGCGGGCCGCGGCACAGGTCGACGAAGTCCGGGCCGTTGCGGTACGTCGTCACCACCGCCGCGCTCGCGGCGGCCTCGGAGGCGAACTCGGGGTCGACCCCACCGTGTGCCGTGGCGACGCCCTCGATGATCTCGCGTTTGAACGGTTGCGAGGCGAAGAGCGCGAGCCCCTCCTCGATCGAGCGCACCTCGCGCACGAAGGGCTGGTCCGCGGCGATGATCGCGCGCATCGCCGCCTCGATCGCCGGAAGGTCCTCGTTGGAGAAGCGCCTGTTCTCGGGCAGCTCGAAGTCGTAGTAGAAACCGTCCTCGATCGCCGGCCCGATCGCGAAGCGCGTCCCCGGGAACAGAGCGAGCACCGCCTGCGCCATCACGTGCGCCGTGGAGTGGCGGAGGACGGCGCGACCCTCGTCGACTCCCCCGGTGACGACCCGCACGACGTCGCCGTCGTGGAGCACCGTGCCGAGGTCGGCGAGGACCCCGTTCACCTCGGCGACCACGGCGTCGGCCGCCAGTCGCTTGCCGATCGACGCGGCGAGATCGGCCGCCGTCGATCCCGGGACGAGCTCGCGCGTCGAACCATCGGGCACGATGACGTTGATCCTCGTCGGCTTGCTGTCCACGCGCTTCCTCGGTTCCGCGCAAGACCGCGCCTCGAGTGGCGCAGCGGCAGTTGGTCGTGACGTGAGCACCAGCAGCCTAATGGGTCGGCCCGGGGCGACTTTGGAAGCTCACAGCGCCACACCGACGAGGGCGGCCGCCCGAGAGACGCCGCCCCCAGCGCGGGCCGCGGCGTCGATCGCGCCGTACGCGCCGGCTGTGTCGAGGTCGTCATCAAGACAGGCCCGGACCTCGCCGAGCGCGGCGGACCCCGATCCGGCGCGCCGCCAGGCGGCGAGGCGCGCCCTCGCCTCGTCGAGGAGCCCCCCGTCCCAGTCGAGCCCGGCCCGGTAGTGGTGGGCGGTGAGGGCGAGCCGGACGACCGACGGTTCGTAACGCGTCAGCAGCTCGCCGACGAAGACGAGATTGCCCAGTGACTTCGCCATCTTCTCGCCGTCGAGGCGGACCATGCCGGCGTGCATCCAGTGGCGCACGAAGGTCTCCCCCGTCGCCGCTTCGGACTGGGCGGACTCGCACTCGTGGTGCGGGAAGATGAGATCCGTTCCGCCGCCGTGGAGGTCGATCGTGAGACCGAGCTCCCGTAGCGCGAGCGCCGAGCACTCGATGTGCCAGCCGGGGCGTCCCGGTCCCCAGAGCGACTCCCAGGCCGGCTCGTCCGGCAAGGACGGCTGCCACAGCACGAAGTCGAGGGGGTCCTTCTTGTGTGGGTCTTCGACGTTGCCGCCGCGCTCGGCGGCGATCTCGAGCATCGCGGCGCGGTCGAGCTGGCTGAGCCGGCCGAAACGCGGGAACGTCGATACGTCGAAGTAGATGCCGCCGCCGGCCTGGTAGGCGTGGCCGGACTCGAGCACCATCCCGATGAAACCGAGGATGTCCGGGATCGCCGAGGTGGCGCGCGGCTCGGCGTAGCTCGGCAGCAGGCCGAGGGCCCCCATCTGCTCGTCGAAGCGGGCGATCTCGGCGGCGGCGAGATCGAGGTAGTGCACGCCGAGGCTGCGCGCCTTGCGCAAGATGTCGTCGTCGACGTCGGTCACGTTGCGCACGCACCTTGTCTCGTGACCGAGGTCGCGCAGCCGCCGCTGCAGGATGTCGTAGGTGAGGTACGTGGCGGCGTGCCCGAGGTGGGCCGAGTCGTACGGCGTGATTCCGCAGGTGTATATCGTCACGACGCGGCCCGGGTCGAACGGCACGATCTCGCGTCGGGCCGTCTCGTACAGCCGCATCGTCACGGCCCGGTTTCCTCCCGCCGCGGCGGCAGATCGGCGAGACGAAGCGTCGTGTGCGCCCGGTAGCGGATGTTGACGTTGACGAGCACGGCGGTGAGCGACTCCACGGCGCCCGCCGCGGCGAGCGATCCCGCCCGCAGCCCGCGCAGTCCCGGGATCGACTCGACGAGGCGGACCGTCTCGTCAGCGGCCCGCTCGTCGTCGGCGCACACGAGCACGTCGGCCTCGATCGGCACGTCGAGTTGGCCGAGCCGCCCCGCCGGCAGGTGCTGGAAGGCCGCGGCCACCCGGCAGCCGGGCACTTCGGCCTGGACGGTCGCGGCGAGGGAACCCCGCCCGGGGACGAGCGCCTGGAACTCCCCCCCGACCCGGGTGATGGCGTTCGCCATCGACACGACGACGCGGCCCGCGAGCACCGGGGCGAGCTGAACCGCCGTCGGCACGACGGCGTCCCACACGGTCGCCAACACGACGATGTCCGCCGCCGCCGCCGCCTCGTTCGCCGCGCCGGTGATCGCGAGGTCGAATGCGGGCCAGCGGGCGACGATCTCCGCGGCGAGCGTCCTCGCCCGCGCGGCGTCTCGTGAGCCGAGGATGACCGTCGCTCCCGCCGCCGCCAGGCGCGCGCCGAGGGCACGCCCGGCGGGACCGGTCCCGCCAACGATGCCGACCTTCACGCCCCTACCCTGCCACATCGCTTCCGCCGAGCGCGGCGTGCGATTGCGCCGGCGTGTGGGCGACGAACGACGCGAAGCGGGGCATCCGCTGGGCGAGCACGGCGACGCCGACGAGGCAGACGGCACCGCCGGCGATCACCGAGTTCGCGACGCCGATCGCCGCCGCGACCGCGCCGGACTCGAGATCGCCGAGGCGCGGGCCGCCGGTGACCACCGCCGTCTGCACGGCCTGCAGGCGCCCCCGCAGCGCGTCCGGGGCCTCGAGCTGCAGGATCGTCGAGCGGAAGACCGCCGAGATGACATCTGCCGCGCCGGCGAGCCCGAGCAGCACGAGGGCGAGAACGAGCGCCGACGCGAACCCGAAAGCGGTGATGGCGGCCCCCCAGGCCGTGACGGCGAGGAGGACGGCCAGCCCCTGGCGCCGGATCGTCGTCACCCAGCCGGCAAGGGAGGCGCCGAGGAGGGCTCCCGCGCCCGGCGCGGCGTAGAGGAGGCCGACGGTCTCGGCGCCGCCGTGGAAGCGCAGGACGGCGAGCGCCGGGAACAGGGCGCGCGGCATTCCGAACACCATCGCGTTGAGATCGACCAGGTAGACGGCCTGGAGCACCTGGTGGCGCGCGAGGTAGCGCAGGCCCTCGACGAAGGCGGCGGCCGTCAGCAAGCGGCGCGTCGCGCCGGTCGAGGGGAAGGAGATCCGGAGGATGGCGACGAGCGAGACGGCGAACGTCACGAGGTCGACCCAGTAGGCGAAGGCGAGACCGACCCGGCCGATCAGGAGGCCGGCGAGCGCCGGGCCGACCACGATGTTCAGGCTGAACATCAGCTGCCAGAGCGCCATCGCCTGGGTGAGGGAGGCCCGTCCGACGAGGTCGGCGACGAGCGCCGCGCGCGTCGGGCCGTCCACACCGGCAACTCCCGCCGCGGCGGCGCTGCAGACGAACACCGCCCAGAGGGCGGGTGTTGCCGAGAGGGCGTTGAGGGCGAGGCCGAGGCTCGTCGCCGCGAGCAGGATCTGCGTGGCGACGAGCAGGCGCCGGCGGTTGAAGACGTCGGCGATCGCGCCACCGCCGAAGGAGCCGAGGAGCAACGGACCGAGCTGGGCGAGGCTGACGAGCCCGACGTCCAGGGTGGAGTGGGTCATCCGGTAGACCTGGAACGGAACGGCGACGACGGTGATCTCGCTGCCGAACGTGCTGACGAGATAGCCCGACCACAACCGTCGGTACTGCGGGTTCGTCCTCAGCGGGCCCGTGTCGATGAGCAACCGCCCGCGCACGACCGCAGGCTAGCGAGGGGCACTTCACGCCGGCGGCGGTGCCGCGGCCGGACGGCCCGCCCGCGCGGTCTAGGTCGCGGGCGTTCCCCGGAGCACCGCGAGGGCGCGATCGGCGTGTGCGGCCATGCGTGTCTCGCTCTTGATCACCTCGAGGACACGACGGTCCCGGTCGATCACGAACGTCCAGCGTCTCGTGCCGAGCACGCTGATCGGCCGGCGAACCCCGTAGCTCCTGGCGACCTCGCCGTCAACGTCGGCGAGCAGCGGGAAGTCGAAGCCGTGGCGGTCGGAGAAGCGCCGCTGGGTCGCGACGTCGTCGTGGCTGATGCCGACGCGGGCCGCGCCGAGCGCCGAGAACTCGGCGCCGAGGTCGCGGAAGTGGCAGCTCTCGGCGGTGCAACCGGGGGTCATCGCGGCGGGATAGAAGAACAGGACGACCGGGCCCGTGGCGAGGAACTCGCCGAGGGTGCGGGTGACCCCCCGCTCGTCAGGCAGGGCGAAATCAGAAGCGAGATCGCCGCGGCGCACGAACCGAGGCTACCGAACCGGGTCCCCGGCCGTCTCGCCGAGGTCCGACCCTCCGCCTACGATGCGGTCACCTCGCCAACCGCTGTGCAAGGAGGTGCGGTCGTTGAGCAATCTGTCGCCCGGCCAGATCCGGAACGTCGTCCTCGTCGGACACGGTGGAACCGGAAAGACGACGCTTACCGAGTCCCTGTTGCACCTCACGGGGGTGATCGTGCGCAAGGGCCGTGTCGAGGACGGGACGACCGTCGCGGACTTCGAGCCCGAGGAGATCAAACGGCGCATCTCGGTCTCGATGGCGATCGCGCCCCTCACCTGGGGCGAGCACAAGGTGAACCTCATCGACACGCCGGGCTTCGTCGATTTCATCGGTGAGGTCGAGCTCGCCCTCGACGTCGCCGATCTCGCCGTCCTCGTCGTGAGTGCCGTCGAGGGAGTCGAGGTGCAGACCGAGGCGGTGTGGCACCTCGCCGCCGCGCGCGGCGTGCCCCGGCTCATCTTCGTGAACAAGCTCGACCGGGAGCGTGCCGACTTCTCCCGCACGCTCGACGAGCTGCGCGAGGCCTTCGGCAGCGGCATCGCGCCACTCGAGTTGCCGATCGGCACGGAGTCGGCCTTCCATGGTTTCGTCGACCTGCTGGCTGACCAGGCCGTCAGCTACGACGCCGGCAAGCCCTCGACCGGGACCGTGCCCGCCGAGATGGTCGAGCTCGAGGTCCGCGTGCGGGACAACCTCGTCGAGGGCATCGTCGTCGCCGACGACGCGCTGATGATGCGCTATCTCGACGGCGACATCCCGGCACCGACCGAACTCGCCGGGGCACTCGCGGTCGGCGTGGCCGCCGGTACCGTGTTCCCTGTGCTGTGTGGCTCGGCGGTGGACGGCGTGGGCCTCGACCGGCTGCTCGACCTGATCTGCGCGATCCCGCCACGACGGCGCGTGAAGGCGCGGGCGGGCGACCAGTCCATCGAGGTCACCGACGACGCTGCGGCCCAGCCGCTCGCCCGGGTCTTCAAGACGATCGTCGACCCGTTCGTCGGCCGGATCTCGCTGCTGCAGGTCGTCTCGGGGACCCTGCGGCCGGACATCGTGCTCGTCAACACGCGGACACGTTCGGACGAGCGGCTCCACGTCCTCGAGGCGATGCGGGGCAAGGAGGCGGCGCCCGTGTCGGCGGCCGTCGCGGGCGACATCGTCGCCATCCCGAAGCTCGCCGAGACGCGCACCGGCGACACGCTGGCGCCGAAATCGTCGCCGGTCACCGTCGAGTTCGGGCCCGTGACTCCGCCGGCCTTCTCGATCGCCGTCAAACCCCGTACGACGGGCGACGAGGACCGGATGATGACCGGTCTGCACCGACTGCAGGAAGAGGACCCCTCCTTCGGGGTCCGCCGGGACGACGAGACCCACCAGACCGTGCTTTCAGGAATGGGCGAGACGCACCTCCAGGTGATCTGCGAACGGCTCCACCGCAAGTTCTCCGTCGACCTCGAGACGGAGGACCTGCGCATCCCGTACCGGGAGGCGATCAGCAAGCCCGCAGAGGCCGAGGGGCGGCACAAGAAGCAGAGTGGCGGCCATGGACAGTTCGGGGTCGTGCATCTGCGGATCGAGCCGCTCGAGCGCGGCTCGGGCTTCGAGTTCGTCGACAAGATCGTCGGCGGCGCGATCCCCCGCCAGTTCATCCCGGCGGTGGAAAAGGGCGTGCGACGCGCCATGAACCAGGGTGGGATCTACGGGTACCCCGTCGTCGACACCCGGGTCATCTGCGACGACGGCAAGTTCCACACGGTCGACTCTTCCGAGGCGAGCTTCGAGATGGCGGGGGCGCTCGGCTTCGCGCTCGCCTTCGAACAGGCCGCTCCCCTCGTACTCGAGCCGATCGACCGCGTCGAGGTCTCCTGTCCGGCGCGGTTCCAGGGCGACGTGCTCGGCGATCTCAATTCCCGGAGGGGCCGGGTGTTGTCGAGCTCGAGTGACGCCGACGGCTCACAGACGATCATCGCCCTGTGTCCGGCGAGCGAGCTCGGCCACTATGCGGCGGAGTTGCGCGCGCTGACGGGCGGACGCGGGCGGTTCAGCGCGACTTTCGACCATTACGCCGAGTTGCCGGCGCACCTGACCGAGAAGCTGGGGAAGCGCAAGGTCGCGGCCTCCTGAGGGGTAGACGAGCTTCTCGTCGGCAAGTTCGTCGCCGAGCCACCTGGCGGGGGTGCTCACGCCGCCCCGCTGGGCGCAGGACCGTCGGGGACCGCGTCGTGCGCCGGCGCGATGTCGATCGGGAAGTGGCGGAGGTGCCCGGACGAAGTTCCCAGGCGCGTCGACCGGACCATCTCGACCCGGGGATCGCGACTCGCCTGAGGTGGTTGCTAGGTGAACTTCTTCGGCCAGATGAGTTTCGTTCCCGCGTAGATCTCGGAGACGAAAGTCGGATCGAACGCGTTGCGGACGTTGACGCCCGCGGCGATGAGGTGCAGACGCACGTCCTGCGCGTACTCGTCCCTGACGAGGGAGATGTCGATCGCGCCGATCGGCTCGGTCGGGGGTGTGTACCTGATCACGAGGCCGGACTCGACCCGCCAGCGGAAGCGCCCGACCGGGCGCGTGATGCCGAGCTGCGGCGGGACGAGCTGCTCGCAGTAGGCGACGGCCTGGTCCTGGTGCTCGTAGCCCCACCAGAACCCGGCGACGTCGGCGCGCAGGAAATCGGCGACCGCCGTCGGGTGCGCGCTGGCGAACTCCGTGTTGACGACGAGGGACGCGAACGAAGCGGCGACGCCGTAGCGCGTCGGGTCCCAGACCTTGTACTTGTAGCCGAGCACGTTGAGTTCGCGGATCTCGTTCGATTTGTAGACGGGGAGGGCCATGATGCGACCCTGGTCGATGATCACGGGGTCGTAACCGACCTGGACCTGACGGAGCGAGGCGATGTTCACGCCGGCCTTGGCGAGCATGGCCGAGATCTCATAGGGCAGCGCGCCCTTGATGCCGACGGTCGTGCCGTCGAGCTGTTTCAGGTTCGTGATCCTCGCGTCCCCCGGCGTGATGAGCTCGGAGACCGCGGTGTGGCCGTAGGTGAGGACACCTTCGAGCTTGGCGCCCTCGGCGCGGGCCGCGAGCACCTCGCTGTCGGAGCCGAGCGAGCTGATCTGCACCCTGTCGGCGCTCACGAGGGCGACGTTGTCCGTGCTGAACCCGGGCTGCAAGGTGACGTCGAGGCACATGTCCTTGAAGAAGCCCCGCCGGGCCGCGACGACGACGTCAGCGATCGAGGCCGCCGGCGCGTAGCTGTAGCTCGTGACGAAGATGATCCTCCCTGCGCGCCGGTTCGCCGTACATTCCGCCGGCGAGATCCCCGCGAACGTCACGCCGGTCGCCGCCGAGACCGGTGCCGAGCTTCCCGGTCGTGTCGGCGCGGTCGCCGCGCGGGCGGACGCGGCCGTCGCGACGGAGAGGGCGAGGCAGCCGAGCACGGCCTTCGCGAACGCGGCGGGCTGATGACCGGCGGACCTCGGCACGAGGGACCTCTCTTTCTCGTCTCACCCAACAGTCGCAGGGAGCATCGCAGCGCACAAGCCGACTAGGGGTTGGCCGAGTCGACCTCGGCCCAGCGCAGGAGCCGGTGGTGCACGACGGTCACCAGCGCGACGAGCACGACGCCGATGAAGATGAGGGTGAAGATCGCTGCCCACACGACGCTGGCCTCCTGGTATTGCTGGGCATTGGCCATGATCCAGCCGAGCCCTGCCGAGGAGTCGAAGAACTCGGCCACGACGGCGCCGATGAGGGCGAGACCGACGCACACCCTTGTCGCGGCGAGCAGGTACGGGAGGCTGTGCGGGACGCGCAGCCGGGTGAAGATCTCCGGCTTGCTGGCGTTGACCGAACGCATGACCTCGAACGTGGCCGGGTCGATCGCGCGAAACCCGACCGTTGCGTTGGTGAACAGCGGGACGAAGGTGATGAGCGCTGCCATGACGATCTTCGGCTGGGGCCCGAAACCGAGCCAGACGACGAGCGGTGGGGCGAGGGCGAGGATCGGGGTCACCTGGAGCATGACGACGATCGGGGTCAACGCGCGGTCCATCACCTTCGAGTGCACGACCAGGACAGCGGCGGCGATGGCGACGGCGAAGGCGACGAGGAAGCCCCAGAACGCCTCCTGGACCGTGATCCAGGCGTTGCTGGCGAAAAAGCCGGGAGCCCGCCAAAGCTCTCGGAAGATGGACGACGGAGCGACGAGCTCGGTCGCGGGGATGTGGGTGACGCGCACCCCGAGTTCCCAGCCGCCGAAGAGGACGAGGAAGGCGACGATCCCCGGCACGATGCTGCGCGTCAGCCGCCTCGGCCAACCGACGGTCCGCGGGCGGAGGTTGGCGAGATCGCCGGCCCCGATCTCGGCTGCGGGTCCGAGCGAGAAGCGCCCGTCGGTCCCGGTCACGGTCCCCGTCCCTCCCAGCTGGCCCGCAGGGACGTGCGGACGCGATGGGCGTGCAGGGTGAACTGGTCGGAGTCCTCCATGTCCTCGGTGCGCGGACGCGCGAGCTCGATCTGCTCGACGGCGGCCACGCGACCTGGCCGGGCGGCCATCGTGATCACCCGATCCGACAGGACGACGGCCTCCGCGATCGAGTGGGTGACGAAGACGACCGTGGTCCGGGTCTCGCTCCAGACGTCGAGCAGTTGGTAGCGCATCGCGTCACGCGTGATCTCGTCGAGGGCGGCGAAGGGCTCGTCCATGAGGAGGATCGGCGCCCCGAGGGCGAACGCACGCACGAGGCTGACGCGTTGCTGCATGCCGCCGGACAGCTCCTTCGGGAGGGACTTGGCGAAGGGCCCGAGCCCCACCTGCTCCAGCAGTGCCATCGGGTCTCTCGTCGCATCGTCCGGGATGGCGACCCGGGAACTGGCGCGCAACGGCCACGGCGGGCGTCCGACGTCACGGAGCAGCGTCACGTTCTCGACGACCGACCGCCACGGGAGCAGCGCCGGGGTCTGTGGCACGAGACCGAAGCGCTTCGCGGCCCGGGCCTCGTCCGGGGTGGCGTCGTCGATGCGGACACTCCCGCCGTCGGGCGCGATCAGCCCGCCGATGATGCGCAGGAGCGTCGACTTGCCGCAACCGCTCGGGCCGATGACGCTGACGAACTCGCCGGCCGTCACCGAGAGGCTCACGTCGCGCAGCGCGACGACCGGCCTTCCGTTGTGGAAGAAGTGCTTCTGGACGTGATCGAGGACGATTCCCGCGCCGGAAGGTCCGTGTGTGGGGGCCGGTGCGGCGTCGCCCACGGTGACGCCGCGATCGCGCCGGCGCGTCATGACCGTCGGCCCAGATAGGGCGCGAGCAGCTTCTCGATCTGCTTCGCGGTGACGTCGACCTCGATGTTGACGGCATCGCCCGGTGACTTGTGGCCGAGCGTCGTGTGCTCTGCCGTGTACGGGATCACCGCGACCGAGAAGCTCTCGTCGTCGAGGTCGAAGATCGTCAGGCTGACGCCGTCGACGGCGACGGGGCCCTTCTCCACGCAGTAGCGCATGAGATGCCGTGGGATCCTGACCCGCAGATCGGGCGCGGGAGCGAGGACGTTGCCGACGGCGTCGACATGGCCCAGGACGACGTGTCCCGAGAGGCGGTCGCTGAGACGAACGGGACGTTCGAGGTTGACCAGGTCACCGATCCGGAGACTCCCGAGGGTGGTCCGCCGCAGCGTCTCGGCCGAGACGTCGCTCTCCAGCCAGTCCCCTCCCCGGGCGACGACCGTCAGGCAGGCCCCGCTGACCGCGACGGAGTCGCCGATGCCGAGGTCCCGGGCGACGAGCGAGGAGCGAAAGCGGCGGCGGGCAGCGTCGGCTCGCGACAGGCTGCCCAACTCCTCGACGATCCCTGAGAACATGGCCCTCCTTGCGGCCGCGTCGTCGTCGCGGAGACGGCATCTCCCGACGCACCAAGCGACCTGGTCGCGGGCAGCCTGGGCCGCTTCTCGGCGGTGCAACGCCGACGGGCAGTGGAAGATTATCCGTCGCGGGTCGGCGGTCCCGGGGGTGCCGCCCAGGCGCTCGGTAGGGAATTCGCTGCTTGCGAGCCCCTTCCTCGATGCGTGGCGCACCGCGGGTGACGATCGACGCGTGCCGGCGAGTGACGACGTGGCGGCGGGAAGGGTCACTCTTCCCAGGGTGGAAGTCGGTTCGATCGCAGGTCGGTGGTCCAGGGCGATTCGCCGGATCCGTCCGCGTTGCCGACCGACGCTGCCGGGGGGGATCCCTGTTGGCGGAATTGCGTCCGGTACAGCTCCGCGTAGAGGCCGCCGCGCTCGATGAGGTCGTCGTGGGTCCCGCGTTCGACAATCCGGCCGGCGTCGATCACGAGGACGAGGTCGGCGTCACGTACGGTCGAGAGCCGGTGCGCGATGACGAGCGACGTTCGTCCAGTGAGCGCTGTCTTGAGCGCTCGCTGTACGGCGGCTTCGGACTCCGAGTCGAGATGGGCGGTCGCCTCGTCGAGCATGACGACGTCGGGCGCCTTGAGAAGGAGGCGCGCGATCGCCATCCGCTGCTTTTCCCCTCCGGAGAGCCGATAGCCGCGATCGCCGACGAGCGTGTCGAGACCTTCCGGCAGATCGTCGACGAGCGAGAGAATCTGCGCGCCGGCGAGCGCTTCGCGGAGCTCCGCGTCCGTCGCGTCAGGCCTCGCGTAGAGGAGGTTCGCGCGGATCGTGTCGTGGAACATGTGGGCGTCCTGGGTCACCATGCCGACGCCCGAGCGCAGGGAATCGAGCGTGACGTCGCGCACGTCGAGGCCGTTGATCCGAACCGCGCCGCTGCGCACGTCGTAGAGGCGCGCGACGAGGTGGGTGATCGTCGTCTTGCCGGCACCGGACGGACCGATCAGCGCGACGAGCTGTCCGGGCTCGGCGCGGAACGTGACGTCGAAGAGCACCTGGCGGGCGTCGGTGGCCTCAAGAACGGCGACCGACTCGAGCGAGGCGAGGGACACCTCGGTGGCGCTCGGATAGCTGAAGTCCACGTGATCGAACTCGATCGTTGCCGGGCCGTGCGACAGGTCGAGCGCGCCCTCTCGTTCGGTGATCATCGGCGCGAGGTCAAGCACCTCGAAGACGCGGTCGAACGAGACGAGCGCTGTCATCACGTCGACGTTGACGTTCGAGAGCTGGGTGAGCGGTCCGTAGAGGCGGTTGAGATAGGCGGTCATCGCGACGAGCGTGCCGAGCTCGAGGATCCCGTGGACCACCATCGACCCGCCCCAGCCGTAGACGAGGGCGGTGGCGAGCGACGCCGTGACGGTGAGCGAAATGAAGAACACCCTGGCGTAGATCGACTGGAGGACAGCGATGTCGCGCACCCGCCCCGCCCGACCGGAGAAAAGCGCCTCTTCCTCTCCGGGACGGCCGAAGAGCTTGACGAGAAGCGCCCCGGCGACGTTGAAGCGCTCGGCCATGGTCGAGTTCATGTCGGCCGCGAGAACGTAGCCCTCGCGTGTGATCGCCCCGAGGCGACGCCCCATGTAGCGCGCCGGGATCGCGAACGCCGGCAGCAAGGCGAGTGCGACGAGCGTGATCTGCCAGGACAGGATCAGCATCGTCGTCAGGACCATCACGACGCTGAGCAGGTTGCCGATCACCGAGGACAAGATGTCCGTCGTCGCCTGTTGCGCGCCGAGCACGTCGTTGTTCAGCCGGCTGACGAGGGCGCCAGTCTGGGTGCGGGTGAAGAAGGCGAGCGACATCCTCTGGACGTGGGCGTAGACGCGCGTCCGCAGGTCGTAGATGAGGCCCTGGCCGACCTGGGATGAGCAGAGCTGCTCGCCGAGCGACAGCCCGGCGTCGACGACCGCGAGTCCGCCGATGACGAGCGCGAGCACGACGATGAGGCGAGTGTCCCTGTGGCCTATCCCGGTGTCGATGATCGCGCGGTAGATGAGCGGGACTGCCACCCCGATCGAGGAGTCGACGATCGTCAGCAGGAAGAAGATCGCGAGCTTCCCCTTGTACGGCGCGAGGCAGCGCAGGATGCGCAGCAGGGTTCCCTTCGGGACCTTGCTGCCGACGACGGAGCGGTCCTGGATGAGCGAGCGCATCGAGCTGCCGAGGCCCCGTCCCCCGCCCAGGCCTAATCCCGCTCCGGCGCGCATCATCGGCGTCGCTCGCGCTTTGGGCTCGCCGCGGGCAGGTGCTCGTGCGAGACCGCGCTCCCGGCATCGTCGGCGGAGTCGATCCGGGCAAGGAGGTCGAGCAGCTCGGCACGTTCCGCCGGCTTGAGCCGACCAAACAGCTCCGTGGCGGCGTCGTCTCGGGCGCGACCAATTTCGAGGAACAACCGTGACCCGGCGTCGGTCATGCACACGAGGATCGAGCGTCGGTCCGCGGGATCAATCTCCCGGACGACGAGTCCTTTGGCCTCGAGCCTCTCGACGATCGTCGTCGCCGAGCGGGGAACGATCCGGCTGCGCTGCGCGATCTCCGACATGCGTAGAGGTGACCGCGCCCGCCCGATGATGCGGAGAGCGCGGGCGTCGCCGTCGGTGAGACCGAATGGCGCCAACCGTCTCGCCGAGTTCGCCCTCAAATGCCTTGCGATCCGCAAGACGAGCTCGCCGATCTGGGCCGCGGCCTCGTCGGGGTTCTCGCTGCGACGGTCGTCACTTCTTGAGGGTCCCTGCATCCCACCCGCGGTCCATCGGTTCCACAACGCTGAGTTAGACTCATAATAGAGGAGTCTCACCGATTGGGACACGAGCCGTTCGGCGGGGCAATCCGACCCCGCCGGGTCACCGGCACCGTGGAGGCAAAGCCGTCCTCGCCGAACGGGTCCCACCGTGTCTCGATCCCGTGCCTGAGGCGCCGTACGTGCCACGTGCGGCTGCTGACGGGTCAGTCGTTACACTCACCTTCTGGCGCAGGGTGCCCGACGCCGTCGGGCTGAGAGAGACCTGTCGAACCTGATCTCGTTCGTACGAGCGGAGGGACGTCACCGATGCACACCGAGCTGGCCTGGACCGACCGCCGTGTGCCGGTGGCCTTGCACGACGTGGCCGAACAGCAACCGCTGATCCATTGTTTGACGAATATCGTCGTGGCCCAGTTCACGGCCAATGTCCTCCTCGCCGTCGGCGCGTCGCCGGCGATGGTGGAGAACGCCGCGGAGTCGGGTCCCTTCGCCGCCGTCGCGGCCGCCGTGCTCGTGAATCTCGGGACTCTGTCGGCGGAACGGGAGGTGGCGATGCGTTCGGCCGCCCTCGCGGCCCACGAGCATGGTCGGCCGTGGGTGCTCGACCCCGTTGCTGTGGGAGCGCTGGCACATCGCACGGTGTTCGCGGCCGAATTGCTCGAGCTTCACCCGACCGTCGTGCGCGGGAACGCCTCCGAAGTGATGAGCCTGGCCGGATCGAGCGTCGCGGGGCGCGGCGTCGATTCGCTCGCCCGCTCGGAGGAGGCGGTTGACGCCGCCACGGCGCTCGCCCGCGCGCGGGGCTGCGTGGTCGCTGTGAGCGGCTCTGTCGATTATGTGACCGACGGTAAAGATGTTGTCGCGGTCCCGGGAGGGAGTCGACTCCTGACTCGGATCACGGGAACTGGTTGCGCGCTCGGCGCACTCGTCGCGACGTTCGTCGCGGTCGAGAACGACGCGCTGTTCGCGGCGGCTGCCGCGTCGGCGGTCTTCAAGACTGCCGGAGCGCGCGCGGCGCGCAAGGACCCTTTGCCTGGCACGTTCGCGGTCAGGCTCATCGATCAGCTGGGCGCCCTTGCAGGCGGCGCGGTCGGGTTGGCCGAGTGACCCGCGAACTCGACCTGACCCTCTACCTCGTCGCCGGCGACGAGGTCTGCGGCGAGCGGGGGTTGTTGGAAACGGTGCGAGTTGCTATCGCCGGCGGCGTAACGGCGGTGCAACTGCGCGACCACGGCGCGACGACGCGCCAGCTCCTCGACGTGGCGCTTCAACTGCGCGCCCTGCTCAAGACGACCGGCGTCGGGCTCGTGGTGAACGACCGCCTCGACGTCGCGATGGCGGCCGGCGCCGACGGGGTGCATCTGGGTCAGTCGGATCTTCCCGCCGAGGCGGCGCGCTCCATCGCTGGTCCGGATTTTGTCATCGGATGGTCGGTGACGAATCTCGCGGAAGCGGAGTCCGCCGCGGCACTCCCGCCCGGGACGATCGACTACCTGGGCGTCGGCCCGGTCTTCGCAACGCAGACGAAGCTTGATGCCGCGGCGCCGATGGGCGTCGAAGGGCTGCGTCACGTGTGCGCCGTCTCTGCGGTGCCGTGCGTCGCGATCGGAGGCATCACGGCCGATCGCGCTGCCGAGCTCGTCGCCGCTGGCGCCGCGGGGATCGCAGTTGTAGCGGCGATCTGCTCAGCCGAAGACCCGCGCGTCGCCGCGGCCGAGCTGCGTCGCCGGAGTGGGAGGTGACCCGCAACCTTGTCGGGCGTTGCGCGACGGGGAGTCTCCGTGTCGTTGCTGCACCTCAGGGGTGGTTGGCACTCGGTGCCGGCAAGGCACGACAGGTCGCGCGCTCTGGCCGATTGCAAAGTAAACGCGTGGTGGGGAGAGAGGGACAGGCGCGGGAAGGCAGGCCAAAAACCGGGGACGGAAAGGCGAGCCGGCCAGGGGGCCAAGGCCGAGCCGGCCAGGGGGCCGGGCGGCGGCCCACCAAGGGGCGGACGCCCGGCCGCACGGACGGCGGGGAGAGGGCGAGGCACAGCGCCGAGGGCGGCCACGCCGGCGCACGGAAGGGGCAGGAGAGGGGGGCCCACCAAGGAAACCCTTTGAGGGCGAGGAGGGGCCTACGGGAGGGCTTGGGGCTTCGGCCCCAGCCGGCCCAGCAGGGCCCTGGCGATTCTCGGTCAGCTCGTGCGGGCGCTGAGGAGTGGCGATACGTACGGACGGTATTCCCGCGGGTTGTGCAAGATCCTTGATGAGGTTCGTCCGCAGTAGTGGACTTGACCAGTGACCAGTCGAGCGACCGGCAGGACGTGGGGATTCCAGCTGGTGGTCTTGCTGCCGGAAAATCGGCGGCTGAGCGGCGAGACACGGCAGACCTGGTCACTACCAGAGCCGGTAGGCGACGTGAAGTTTTCCGCTGCGGGCGAGACGTTGCAGGACGCACGGGAACTCACCTTTCGAGGGTCGGGATACGCCACCGAGGAGGCTGCGCAGTTGGCTGGCGAGCTCTTCCGGGATCGGTTGCGGGTGGCGAGCGCGTTGTTTGGACCCGGGTTCGACGTTGGCGGCGATTTGCCGCAATCCGGGCTCGGTGACGACGTGAAGGCCGCATTTGAGGCGAAGCTGCGTCAGGACGGAAAGTTCCTCGTACCCGATATCCACGGTCTCGTCGTCTATGAGGAGCAAGGTGAACCCGTGCGATTCAGTTTGCGCGCAGCTGGGATCGTCATCCAGCAAAGTTCGACTGTGCTCAAGAATGTATTGACTATCGCAAGTGGCTCTCCGTTGACCGATGAACAGTCTTTGGCCTGCGATCTCGTGTCTCTGGCTGAACACGAGGTATCGGATAGGGCACGATTTCTGATCCTGGTGACTGCCATGGAGGTCCTTGCGGATCGTCCGAAACGCACTGGAGGGCTCCGCACCTTGATCGAGCACTTCATCAAGGAGGCGGAGCGCTCTCGGACGGCAGGGGGACCGGATGAAGAAGGTCGATACTCATCGCTTCTCGGCGGGCTGAAAGACCTCCGGTCAGAGTCGATCTCGTGGTCTATTCGTGACCTAGCCGTCCGATCGCGCCCCGACGACCCAAGGGTGCCAGGACTAGTGAGACGTATCTACTCCTGCCGGGGCACGCTTCTCCACAAAGGCCGACCCACCGAGGACCTGAGAGCCCTTCTGGCGTCAGCACAGGAACTGGTCCGCGACATGATCAGTTACGCAGTCTCGCTGGGAGTCGGACCGAAAAACTCGCCACCATCAGAATAATGGGTCTTACCCTGGTGCTCTTGGGACATGCCTAGGTGCGCCGTTCGCGCCCACACCCGCCAGTGACTGCCTCTGGCGTGTCGCTGTAGGGGTTGGGCACAGAGGCGCACACGTTCGCCCACGTGGCGGCGTAGAGGCGGGGTGGTAGGTCATCAGCACTTCGGGACGCTACGAAGAGGGCTGGGGGGCCAGAAGGGCAACCTGGGCAGGAATCCCGAGCGGATGAGCGATGAGCTACCGCAGCGGCACCTCCGAGGAAATGACCGGTACGTCCAGGTCGTGTGACTTGAGCAGCAGCTGGACCCCAGTTCGTACGGTGTCCGGGTGAGCGGACGGTCCAACTCGCACCTCGCGGATGGGTGACTCGACGCTATCGGCGACGCGGAGCGGGAACGTTCCGTACGGTACCGGACCCCACGAAGAGGGACGAAACTTCAACGGATAGAAATTCACGATGACGTCCGTCATGGCTCGCCACTCTCGTTCCTCCTCGAAGGCTGCGTTCTTGAAGACGGCTACTTGCGGGAACAGCGCGCCGACCAGTTCCTCGCCAGGGCCGAAATTGGTCATTTTCGGATGGTCGAGGTGTTCCCTGATGGTCTCTGCAGCAGCCCGCAACTGCGCAGCTCGGTCGTAAATGACGGGAACCAGCTGGAACGGACGAGCGTCACGCTTGAACGGATGACGGTGAGCGGGTGTCCTTGGCCGTTCGAGATTGCTCCGGTCGAATCCGATCGCAAACCCACCACCGCGGCCATAGGCCTGCCACTGACTGAGGTGATCCGGCTGCTCAGAGAAGCACACGACGATCGACGACGTGTCAGGGCCCAATTCATCGGTGAAGTAGTCGGCAGCAATCTTCAGACTTAGCAGTCGCTGCTCGTTTTGCGCCGCCTCGATCGCGACGCCTAGCGCTTCAACCGCGACCTCCCTGCCATACGAGGCTTCCGACGCGTCGCTGAGGAACCGCACGTCCGTCGCCCACAGGCAATCGCTCTCCAGAATCCCGATCAGACCCTGGGTGGTCGTGTAGTGGTAGAGCAGATTTGAACTTTGATCGTCGTCGCTCACGGCTCGCTCCTCTACACGACGTTGATGAGTCCGGCGAGAAAGCCCGCGATCGAACCGACCGCGAGCGCAACCAGTCCAAGTGTCAAGTACCACCTGGGAGAGAGCTGGCTGGCAAGATGTTCGCGGGTCGCGTGCAGTTGTTGCCTGACCTCGATGTGCTCGAAGTAAGCAGGCCCTTCCCCCTTCAGCGCCGCCATAAGCGGGTTCTGCTGATAGTCGGCTCGCTCTCTCGCGAGCGCTTGTCGCAGCTCACGCGCCATCTGCGCGCCAATGAAGTAGTTGAAAGCTACCGTCGCAGTACCAACGATCTCACCGAGAAATGCGACAACCAAGAGGATGAGCGTCCAGTCCGTCCGAACCACACACGTAGCAGATCACACAGTCGACGTCATCGCGCGGATCTTGGGAAGCACCAAAAGTGGCGCCAGGGTGGAGTCACTGTCGTCTATTACCAAAAGCACCGGTGACCGTCAGTTGAGTCGGCCCTCGGCTCCCATGATGTCATGAAGGTCAACAATCAGCAGCTCCTTCCGCAAATCGAGGTCGTCGATCGCCGCCTTGAGAGCGTTGATCTGGTCGCGTACGACGGTCTCACGGGCTTCGTCTTCATGGTCCATCGCGCTACCTTTTTCGCCAGCCGAAAACACTTTGCTTGAGTTCGCCGGTGTCGTCACAAGCTTTCCTGCCAAATGTTCGACACTGCGTGGCAGTCGATCTACGATCGCGATTGTGAAGCACTCAGACACAGCCGTGGGAGCCGCGTAGTACTTCGTAACGCCAACGCCTGTCTGGACTCTGCTTCTCTTCTTGTCTGCGCGCGGCCGCAGTGGCAGCGTGCCTCTTGCTACTGGACTCAGTTCAACTGTCCTGACTTCCTCAGAGCCCTCCGATCTCGATTGGGCCGAGGCCGCCGAACAGGAGCCGCGTAGTAGCGGTACTGCGCCAGCCTGGTAGGCCATTAGTCAGGGCTCTTAGCTGCGTTCTCTGCGGGCATCCGCTAGTTCTCGCCGCGTCGGCCCACATAAACGGACCATTTCGTATGGTCTTCGAGTCACTGGTCGTTGCTGGGCTGCTGTATGCCCTCCGCGACTACCAGATCGAATACTGCAAGCCGCTGCGGAAGCACCCCGGACTCTCTGTCCGTCAAGCAGCCGGTCAATCGACGCCCCATTCACCACACATGCGGTGTCGAACAGAAATGCTCACTCGGAGCCGTCATGGTTGCGCATAGCGATCGGGACTACCCAGCCCTGTACCGCAGGCGCCTTGCCAAGCACCCCGAGTTGACCGCCCGGCAGGCCGCAGGTCACCCCGGACCAGCCGACGTCCTACCGACCGCGGAAGCGTTCTTCGTCCGCCTTCCGGACGGTCGTCCAGGCACCCTCTACGACGCCAGGGTCTCGCGCCGGGACATCCGAAGGGTCGGCCGCTACCTCGCGCTGGTGGCGCTCGTCAGCGAGAACCGCATGGACCCGGAGGTGTTCCGTCGCCGCGTTCATCTGTGGCGCCCGATCGCCGTTCTCGGTCCAGCGGAGATCGCCGGCACCTACCGCTTCCTCGACGCCCCCGATGTGGCCGTGCTGCTCGCCGATCTGGAGCGCGCAGCTGAGCGCGAGACCTGGATCGATTCGGGCCGTCGTCGCCCGACCCAGCGAAGGCGGACGCGATGAGCACCCGCCTCGTGAGGACGTGTGCGATCTGCGGGGGTGGGCCGACCGAGCTGCACCACCCGACCTGCCGCATCGGGCCAGGCCTTCCCTATCTCGACCCGGCCTTGCGGCTCGTCCTCTGCTCCGGTGGATCCGTGCACGACCACCACGGCCGGATCGGGGAGGCACTGCGAGATCTCGGACTCGACTTCCTTCCCGCTGGCATGGACCCTCTCGTCTATCGCGTGAAGCTCCTCGTGATCCACGCCGGCTTCTTCGCCGATTGCGGCAAGGCATTCACGCTCGCCGACGCGGCGGCTTCGCGAGCGCTTCAGGGCTTTTTCCTCGACATCCTCGACGCTCTCACGACTCTCAGAGAGACGGCTGCATGAACGTCACCCTGCTCGTACCCACCGCCGACTGCCCAGGCATGGACGGTCGGCGGTGGGGACGGTTCCCACCAACAAAGGAGGCACACGAAGATGCGTACTGCAACCAGAAAGACCAAGAGCAACGGCGAGAGCCGCCAGGAAACCACGGGTCTGGTCGTGACCAAGGTGGGCAACCTGACGGCCGATCCGGAACTGCGCTTCAGCGAGAAGGGCATCGCCTACTGCCGCATGCGTCTTGCCGTCTCGACCCCAGTGAAGCCAGGTGACTGGGCCGGCGAGCAGAAGACCGTCTTCTACAACGTGACGGCCTTCGGGACCCTCGGCGAGAACGCCGCCGAGTCCCTCGTCAAAGGCCTGAGGTTGGTCGTCAAGGGCAGGGGCGAGGTGCGCACCTGGACGGGAGATGACGGCACGGAGCACAAGGAGAAGGGCGTCCTCGCCGACGCCCTCGGTCCCGATCTCCGCTGGGCAACGGCGCTGGTGACGAAGTCACCCTCATACAGCAAGCCCCCTGCGCGGCGGGAAGCCGACGATCCGGTTGAGGAGGACGACGAGGAAGAAGAGTTCTGATGAAAAGCATCGCCGGGTCATCCGAGTCGTCGAGACCCGGTTGCCCGGCCGTGCACCCCGGCCGGTTCGGCCAAGCCCTCAATCTGCAGGCTTGGCCGGGCCGTCAGGGCGTAGACGAGCGACCGACTCGTCGCGACCCGGAGACCCGCCTTGGTGATCGTTCGGGCATCGTGCTGGTGGCCGCGGCCGAACGAGGCGCGAACGCAGCAGGTGGCCTTCCGGCGGAGCGCTTCGGGCTGGGGGCTTATCTCGTCTTCAGTGACCGCAGTGTCACCGAGGCCGGACTCGTCGCCCCGGACGGTCGTCCGGAGGTTGTCGAGGCGCTTCGAGAGTGGTGCGCGAAACGACGCTTTGCGACAGTTGCCGGGCCGTCTGGCTGGCGGTTGCGCACGCTCTCTGAGTTCTTCGACTATCGCAGCGGCATCTTCACGCGGCGCGTCTACGTAGGTGCCGGGTGGCTCGTCACCGCCGATGTCGGCCGGACCCTCGGGCTCTGCTCGGAAGATGCCGTGCCGGCACGGGGAAACGTCTTCGCGGACGGGTTCACGCTCCACTTTCCGACCTGGACCACGACCGAGTCGCTCCAAGGCCGGATACACCGCCGGCCCCGTGCCCACCGGCCAGCTCTTCAGGTGAAGGCGATCGGCTCCCACGGTTACCTTGCCCTCTTTGCCCGCGCATCCGGTGGTGCCGGCGCCGGCAAGCGCAACAAGGAGGCCAAGTCCTATCGCGGCCGTGTCCTCGACGTCGTGTCCGTTGGCGACGTCTTCGACGGCGCGGATTCTGCCGAGCTGGCCGACCACCTCGAAAGCTTCGGGCTCGAGCGCACCGAGCTTCCCGTTGCGGTATCGCTGGACGCAGAGGGCGCCGATGCCATGGCCGCAGCCGCCGAGGCTGTCTTCGCTCTCGCCCTCCGCCTCGACGACGAGGCCGCAAGATGGTTCACGAGCAGCCGCGATCGCTCCCACGGATACGGAAGGGTGGACCTTTCGGCGCTGCGCTCGGCCGGGGGCCTGGCAGCTCAGGTCGTCCGCAAATCCGGCGTGCGGGCACCGCTGCTGAAGTTCAAGACCCCCGACGACTACGCACTCGACCGCTGGATAGGGGCGCATCGCGGAGGTTGGCTCTCGGCCGAACTCGCCGGCGCGGGGCTGTTCCCCGCCGTGGACATCGACGCCCACTCGGCGTACCCGGCAGTCGCCGCTCTCCTCGGTTGGTGGGAGGTCATGATTGCCGCTCAGCTCCGCCGCAAGGACGTACACGTCGAGGTGCAAGAGCTGTGTGCCGAGGCGGCAGGAGGGGACATCGCCCGGCTGTTGCGGCGGGAAACCTGGGACCGGCTGGGCTTCGCACTCTGCGAGGTGATTCCGGACGGCGAGAGTTGGCCCGTCGAGTCCCCCGACGAGGACTATCCGGAGGGCCACGCTGGTATGCGGCCCGTGCGCTCGTCGGTGGCGCTTCCATTCACGTGGCCAGACGTCGTTCTCGCCGCTTTGAGATCGGGCCGGGTGCCGAGGGTGATCTCGGCCGAGAGGCTGATCCCGGTCGGCCGCCAGGCCCTTCTACAGAAGAGCTGGACGCTCTATGGCGGAAGGACCCTGTACTTGGGACAAGATCCGGCCGTTGCCCTGGTCCGGCGGAGGGACAAGGCGAGAGTCAGGGGGGACAAACGACTCGTGGCCATGCTACGGGTCCTCGTCAACTCACTCGTCTATGGCAACGCGGCCCGGCTCGACCCGGTGCGAAGGCGCGAACAAGGTCGGACGCTGCTTTACGAACAGGCCTTCGAGTTCAGCTTCCCCCCGATCGCTGCCACGGTGACGGCCGGCACCCGACTCGTGGTCGGTGTCGCCGAGCACCTCGTCGAACACCAGGGCGGCACAGTCGCCAGTCGGGACACCGACGGACTCCTCGTCGTGTCTTCTCCCGAGGGTGGAACCGTGAGTCTGTTCGATGGACTCGAGGTCGGGGCGATCTCGTGGGCGAAGCTCAAATGCGTCCTGGCCCGTTTCAACGCCCTCGACCCGTGGCGGGATGGCGCGCCCTTCTGGAAGGCGCCGCGGCGCGAACACAACGGCCGACCCCTGGAAGGCCTTGTCATCGGTGTCAAGCGCTACGTCCTCGCCACTTTGGGCGAGGGCGGGGACCTGGGAGAGGTTGTCGATGCGACCGAGCACGCTCTCGGTGGGAGCGTCGTCGACCCGCCCGGGTGCACCGGCAGGGCCGGAGACGGAAGGCACCGGTGGACCCGCGAGATCGCGGCCGTCGCCGTACGGCAGGCCATTGCCCGGGCGAGGGGCGAACGGCTCGTCAGCTTGTCATGGCCGTGGGAGAGTGACGGCGCTTTCCCCGCCGTGGAACGCTGCCAGGTCGCGAGCGCGGCGCGCCTTGCCGGGCTATCAAATCGGCTCTCCCTGAAGCCATTCGGCCGCTACGTCTCAGGGGTGCCCGAGCAGAGGCGCGACTTCGCTCCCGTGGCACTCGATCCCGGCGGCGATCTGTCGGACTGGCGGAAGATCGACTGGCGAGGCGCCGAGGGCGAGCCCGTCGAAACCACGGTTGATCCGAGCAAGGCGGCCGAGAGGAGCGATCGCCGTGCTCCCGTTCTCCTGGCGAACCTGGGCGGCAAGGCAATCCGCTGGCTGCGACCGCGCCCGGTTGACGACCGTTCCTCGGTTGTCGTCGAGCCGGAGCTGATCCGCAGGGTCGGGAGATCAGGCGCCCTCATCGAGGCCCGGCTCACGGACCCATATGCCGACACCTCCGGGCTTCGTTGCGTCTACTCCGAGGGCGATCCGGTGAGCTACCTCGTCAACCAGGCAAGCAAGCTCGGACCACGAGCCTTCGCCAGGATGTCAGGGATCTCCCGAGAAGCTGCACTGAGGCTCGCCAATGGAAAACCGGTGCAGGCTGCGACGATTCGAAAGACACTGGCCAATCTGCGCATCGTTACCAGCGACACACATCGCTGCCAGGTCTGCCAAGAGCCTGTGTTCCGCATTGGTGCTCTCTATTGCTCACCGAGGTGCCGGGAGACCGACAAGAAGCGCCGGCAGCGGGCGGGCTCGCGCTTTCGGCCCCGGGTCTCGGGCCCGTCTGAAGACCTCCGGGAACTCATCGGCCTGCCAGCGGAAATGGGTTCACCATGACCGTGGAGCGCTGGCAGCTCCTCCCGGATCTTGGCAACGAGGAGTTCGTGGCGCTCAAGGCTTCGATCGCCGAGAGTGGTGTCCTCATCCCGGTGACCTACGACGCCGAGACGAACGAGGTGGTCGACGGCCATCAGCGTTTGCGTGCCGTCGCAGAGCTAAGAACCGAGGGCACCCCCGTGCCCGAACCCTTGAAGCAGCTTCGGCACTTCGGCTCCGACGAGGAACGGATCGCCTTCGTCGTCACCTCGAACGTCCAACGGCGAAAGCTGTCGAGCGCACAGCGACGGGACCTCGTAGCCGAGGCATTGCGACGCCTCCCGAGTCTCTCGGACCGACGCCTTGCCCTCATGTCCGGCGTCGACGGCAAGACAGTCGCCGCGGTGAGAGACGAGCTGGAGGGACGTGCGGAAATTCCGCACGTCGAAACCCGGGCCGACACGCTCGGCCGTCGGCAACCTGCTCAGCGCCTGCGTCGAGCGCCCACGATCTTCGTCAGCTCACTCCGTGACGCAGCCCGCGCCGCGAAGGCGCTCCAGGCACTTGGCGACGATGCCTCCGGGCTGATCAGCCTGACCCGAGCCGAGGAGAGAGTCCGCATGGCGAACCTCACGCGCATGCGGGTTGAGGCTGCTGCCGGTCCGGCCGAGCACGTTGGCGACGGTTGGGAGCTTCGCACCGGTGACTTCCGGGAGGTGCTAGCCGACATGACAGACCAGTCCGTCGACGCCGTCGTCACGGACCCGCCCTACAACAACGACGGCGTCCCGCTCTACGAGCCCCTCGGAGCTTTCGCCCTCCGTGTACTCAAGCCCGGACGCTTGGCGGTTGTCTATGCCGGTCACCTCCAGCTCGATCGCGAGATGGAGCTGCTCGTTCGAGGCGGGCTCACCTACATGTGGCACGGGGCGAACGTGCTGCGCGGCCGGCACACGAGGGTGCGTGTCCGCATGGTCTTCGGTCAGCACCGGTCGGTGCTTCTGTACTCGGCCGGCCCTTACCGGCCGCGCTCGTGGCTGAACGATGTCGCCTTCGCCGAAGGCCGCGGCGGGCCAGAGGAGCGCCCGTTGCATCCGTGGCAGCAGGCACTCGAACCAGTTAGACACTGGGTGTGCCAGGTCACCGCGCCCGGCGAGCTGATCGTTGACCCTTTCCTCGGCTCGGGCACGACCGCGGTCGCGGCCGTCCTTGAGGGCCGGCGTTTCATCGGCTGCGACATCGATCCCGGCTGTGTTGAGACGACGAGACGGCGCCTAGCCGAGCTGGCGACCGAGAGTGAGAAAGGCGATGCTGGAGCATGACCGGGAAGGGGTACAAGGCCGACTCGGGCGCGCTTGTGGCACGTACCAACTATTGAATAGTGGAACGCTCTGTTCGCTACCACCCAACGTAATGGACGCAGTTTGGCAGGAGCACAGACGTGACACTAAACATCACCCTTCTTACAAGCGGAGCCTTCTACCAGTCGAGCGACTTTCGTCTAGTCGATCTAGCGACGAATCAACCTTGTGACGACCATTCGAACAAAAGTGTCCCGATCTCCTGTCGGGACTGGCTTGGTTCGCTCACCTTCACTGGAATCGGCAGCTGGGACCACCACGAGATGTCAGAACTGGCTGCGTCGTGGATCGTCGGAGCAGATGGGCCTACGCCCTCCGAGGTTGCCGAGATTGTTCGACTGGAGGCCCAGAAGCTCTTTGACGTGATTCAGCGACAACTTGGCAAACCTCAGCGACACAGCTTCATTCTCACGGATTTCCACGAGGCGCGAGCAGAGCTGTTCGTAATCTCCAATTTCCAGAATGCTTACGGAACGACCATCAGGGCTCCGGATACCGTTTTCAACGTCACGTCACAGTACGTCAAAGCTGGTGGAGCGCCTCGACTCGTCGTTACCGGGATGTCCGGTGCCGTTACTCGACTACAGCGCGAGCATCTCCTCCACTTGGCTCGCGAGTATCGAGATGATTCTGCTCGTATCCGTCGTGCCTTGAGATCGGTCAATGCCGTCGCGTCAGAATCTCGCGAGAGCCACGGCTTGATCAGCCGTGAATGCAGTTCAATCTCGCTACGGCCAGACGGATCGATGGCGTCTGAGCTTGGTCGCGAGGGAGCGCGAGCTGGCCATCAATTGTTCAATGGCATCGACCTCGGTGCGCAACTTGAGCAACTCTTCCTGAGCCAAGGCTTGGACCCGACGAAGATGCGAGTGCTGCAATCAGCGACCAGCGGTGCGCCTCGCAACCGGCCAGAGGTCACCGCGTCCGCGCAGCAATGCCATTTCGTTGTTTCAACTCCCGAGGGAGGAAGCAGCTACGTAGTCCAGGAGCTCTCGTCTTCTGAGTTCGAGCTCAGATCCGCAAGATCTGTGAGTCATGCTGGCCTGGTGGTTGGATCGGGATCAATGGGGGCCAACCAGCCGGACTGGATACCTTGGATCTGGAAAGACGGGGTTACCGAACGGCTCGGGTACATCGGCTACGCGATTGCCGTGATCGATGGCCCTTCAGTGCTCGGCGACGATCTCTCAGATCCGGTTGCCGTGACTGGCATCCGCTGGAATGGCCGCTCCGCATCTCGGGTCGATGTCGACTACCTAACAGCTGACGGCCTGGAGTGCGTAAACAGTCAGTTCCTCGCGATGAACACAAGCGGCGTAGCTGCTGGTTTCGTTGGAGCTCAACCTTCGGGCAAGGGCTGGATCCACCACGAGGCCGCGGCGTTGTTACCTGACAACACGTTCATCGTTGCGCCATTGCCAGAGGGAACGCTCAAGACGAAAGGTGTGGCGATCAACGACAGTGGGCTCGTGCTCGTTAGCGAGCAGGTTGGATGGTTCGAACAACACCTCTATCTCTGGAACCTTGCCGACCAAACGTGCATCCGTGTCAACACGAGCGGCTTTGGCAACGTGGTACCAATCGGGCTCGACGCGAGGGGACGCATCTTGGGTCAGGGGCGAGATTCAACAAATCGCATCCTTGCGGCTTGGGGAGAAATAGGTGGCCATTGGGTCCCGCTCGGAACGCCCGCGGAGTATGCACCGGCCGCCACGAACGCTCGGGGAGACGTCGTCGGAACTTATCAAGTCGATGGAGTTGAGCGGCCATGGCTGCTCCGTTCATCAGGCGAAATGCAATTCTTGCCCTTTGTCCGGGAACATCATTGCCATCCGTCGAGCATCAATGACGCTTGTCAGATTGTCGGCGAAGCAAGTGCTGACCATGGTAGCCACGCGTTGTTGTGGACACCTCCAGGTGTCTAAACGCGATCGCTTCAGACGTCGTTCTTCGCGACCACGATTGGCGGTGCAATGACATCGAGCACAGTTGCTGACCGGCTCGGCGCTTCGGAACCGAACGACAGCCGTTCAAGCGCCGGGTCCAGTGCCGAACGACGAACAGAGCGCCGCTCGCGGGCCAAAGAGAGCGATGATTGGAGCTGTGACCACCGTTACCTGCAAACGCTGTGGACTCAGCTTCGAGACCGAAGCGACGACGAACACTCGCTGTCGCCGCTGCAAGACTGTCGTGCGCGTGCCAGCTTCGGCCTGGAATCCGAATGGCCGTGGCGGCTCCACGCGAGAGCACACGATCAGCGTCGTCCTGCTCAGCTGCGGCCATCCCACCGTCGTGGTCGTTCATCCAGGCAGGTCCATTGCCGCCATTCTCAAGCGGTACGACTGGGAGTGCTCAGACACTGGCGCCACCGTCACTGCGACGCGCGTGTTGAGGCTCTTTTCGGAAGCTGAGTGGGAGAACGTGACCGACCAGGACATTGACCTGCTTGTTTCAACCGGAGCCGCGAGCTAGGCGAAGCCTTGTGAGCAGGCCGACCGCTGGATCGGAGCCGAGAACGAGCGGTACGTTGGTCCCTGACACATAGGTGTCCCCGGCGCCGCTTGAACGACCCGGGGACTGGCACCAGGGAGGTAAGTCCCCGATGCGACACGCAGGCTACCCAGCGGCTCAGGCTCGCACCACTGCACCGCAGCTGGCGCTCGTCCTCTCGCCCGAGGACGTGACCGACTCCAGGGCCTCGCTCGTCGAGACCTGCTCCCGCTCGGACCTTGCCGGCGTCTGTGTGGCCGACGGCTTCGGCGTGCGAGTCGTCGTCGAGCGCGGCGCCCTCGAAGTCCAGGACGGCGTGGGTTTGTACCGGCGCTCCCGTCGCTACGACCGGGCCACTCATGGCCTTCGCCGCCTCGTGATCCTGAACGCGGCCGGAATGATCACCCTCGACGCGCTCCGATGGTGCAGCGCCCTCGGCGTTGGCGTCTTGGTACTCGGGTCGGACGGTACGGCCCAGCTTGCTTCGACGCCTCGCATGACCGACGATGCCCGGCTCCGTCGCACCCAGGCTCTCGCGCCCTTCGAGTCATACGGTCTCGACGTCGCCCGCTGGTTCATGTCCCGCAAGATCATGGGCCAAGGAAAGCTCGTTGTCCGCCGTTTCGGCGACACCGCGACCGCCGAGACGATCGGCGACCTCGCCCTCGCCATCGAAGGCGCCGAGACAATCGACGAGTTGCGCCAGCTCGAAGCGAGTGCCGCGGCCCTCTACTTCGGGGCCTGGTTGGGCCGGGCCGAGTGCGTTCCGACCTTTGCGACCAAGGACCGGCGCCGCATCCCACCGCACTGGTCGCGCTTCGAAGGGCGTCGCTCGGTGCTCGCGTCTGCCGCCTCGAACCGCAAGGCAGAGCGGCCCGTGAACGCGCTGCTGAACTACCTGTACTCGCTCGTCGAGGCGGAGGCGATCCTCGCCTGCCAGGCAGTCGGGCTCGACCCCGGTCTCGGGATCGTCCACGCGGACGCCAAGGGCCGCCAGTCCCTGGCACTGGATCTCATGGAGCCGGTACGGCCCGAGGTCGACGCCTTCGTGCTCGACATGGTCGAGCGTCGCACGTTCCGCAAGGCGGACTTCACCGAGATATCCGACGGGCACGTCCGGCTTCTGGCGCCGCTCACCCATGAGCTGGCCGAGACGATGCCCCAGTGGGCCAAGTCGCTCGGTCCGATCGCCGAGCACGTCGCCCACGTCTTCGGCAAGGCGATGGCCGGCACGTACTCGTCGGCAACCCCGCTCACGTCCTGCCGTCTTCGCGATGCACAGGCGGTCGTGAAGGCGCGCAAGGTTGAGGCGTCTCGTCGTGCGACTGCTGGCAGGGTCCTCCAACGCGCAGCCGTTCAGCCGGCCGCTCTGGCGTTGTGGACCTGCCCCGACTGCGGAGGCGCTGTCACTAACCCGCGCCACGTCCGGTGCGACGAGTGCATCGCCGCCGACCCGGCGCAGGCACCCGAGATCAGGGGCCGGCGGGGCGCTGCCATCGCGGCCCGCAAGCGGGCGTTGTCGGACTGGGACAAGGCCAATCCCGGCGCGGTCTACGATCCGGAGCTGTTCCGGCGGGAGATCCTGCCAAGGCTGACCAAAGTGAAGCTCGCCGAGATCGCGGAGGCGACTGGTTGTTCGAAGGCGTACGCGAGTGACATCAGGCGTGGGAAGTGGACACCACACGTTTCGACGTGGGCGGCGCTCGGCGCGCTAGTCCGCTAATTGCGCTCAGCCTTTTATCCCCAGCAGGCGAACCGCCTTTGTCTAGGCTCCAGCTACAGCCTCGACCACTTGGGGAGCTGATTGATGCCACCCGCCAAGAACAAACAGGAGGGCCTATGCCGCGTGACCACGCTGGTCGCTCGATACCGGGCGAATAGCGCGTTCTTCTCCTCGGCAGCGTTCGGCGAGACGGCAACCCGCAATCAATTCATCGACCCCCTGCTTGAAGCATTGGGCTGGGATGTGAAGGACGAACAGGGACTTGGCCCGCAGGCAGAGGTGCAGGTCGAGAACAGCTTTCGCGTCGAATACGAGGTCTCCGGCAAGGAGGACTGGGATCTAGATCTCACCGAGGAAGAACTGGCTCAGCGCGTCGCCCACACGCGTCACCCCGACTACGTTCTGCGAGTCGCAAGTACCGATGCCGTAGTAGTCGAAGCCAAGCGCCCTAACGTCGATCTCAGGAGCAAGTCGCCCGCTTTCCAGGCCAAGAGCTATGCCTGGGCCCGCAACATGCCCGTGGCTGTGCTGACCAACTTCGAGCGTTTTCGTGTCTTTGACGGCCGCTTTCGGCCCGACTACGAGCGACCGAACGGAAATCTCGTCAAGGGCATGGATCTCGCCTGCGACGATTACGCGCCGTCTTGGGGCGCCATTTGGGACCTACTTTCGAAGGACGCCGTGGCTGGCGGGAGCATGGAACGCTTCGTCGCCGCCAATCCGGCGCGCGGCGCCGTGCCAGTTGACCGGTCGTTCCTCGACGAACTCGATCAGTGGCGGGTCAACCTGGCGACGGACCTGCACCGCCACAACGGGGATCTCGACCAGTGGGAGTTGGCCGAAGCCACTCAGCGAATCCTTGACCGGGTGGTCTTCATCCGCTTCATGGAGGACCGCAGTATCCTCGACCAAATAGTCCTGCGCCGCTACGCGCGCCAAACGGACTCGTACGCGCACGCGGTCCCAATCTTTCGCTCGCTTGATGCGCGCTTCAACGGCCAGCTCTTCACCGACCACTTCTGTGAACGACTCGAAGTCTCGGACGGCTTCTTCCAACGCCTTATCGAGGGGCTCTACCCGCCGCGCTCGCCTTACCGGTTCGACATGATCGAGCCGGCCCTACTTGGCAGCATCTACGAGCGGTTTCTAGGCCAGCAGATCACCATCGATTCGCGGGGCACCGTCAAGGCCGAGCTCAAACCCGAGCTGCGACACGCTCGCGGCGTCTACTACACGCCCAAATGGGTTGTCGATCGAATCGTGGCCGATGTGGTGGGTCCGCTCGTGCAGGGCAAGACGCCGGTCGCCGTGGCCAACGTCAAGATCCTGGATCCCGCGTGTGGCTCAGGCGCCTTTCTGTTGGGGGTCTTCGACTACTTGGTGCGCTGGCATGAGGAGTATTACGGGTCGCATCCGAGAGCGGACCGACGGTCGCACTTTGTGACCCCGGACGGCCAGCGCCACTTGACGGCCGACATGAAAGCGCAGATCCTGACGAACTCGATCTTCGGCGTCGATATCGACCCCCAGGCGATCGAGGTCACTCAAATGAATCTGTACCTCGCGCTGTTGGAGCACGAGAGCCTGACGACGCTCGAAAGCCAGCAGCGCCTCTTCCAGCACGCATACCTGCCGCGCCTTAATCGCAACATCCGGTGCGGCAACAGTCTTCTCGCCGAGACTGATCTCCCGCCTGGCACCCTGTTCACGGACGAGGCGACTGAGCTGCGTCGGCGCATGAATCCTTTCGACTGGCGCGATCCGCAGAACGGATTCGGCGAAGTCTTCACGCGCAGCAACGGCTTTCACGGAATTGTCGGCAATCCGCCGTATGTGCGCGCGCAGGTCCTTCGAACTCTGTGGCCAGACGAGGTAGTCGCTTACCTCCAGAAGTACCGGTCCGCGACCGAGGGTAGCTTTGACGTCTCCTTCCTGTTCATCGAGCGCGGGCTGGAGCTGCTGCGATCCGATGGGCGACTCGGTTACATCGTGTCCCGCCAGTTCGCAGAGACCAATGCTGGCCGGCCACTACGTGAGATTCTGTCGAAGGGCCGGCATGTGCAGGCCATCGTCGACTTCGGCGACGGTTTCGTCTTCAGTGAAGCCCGTGCCTACACGATGCTCCTTACCCTTGGGAAGACGGCCAGCCGCTCCTACCAGTTGACAAGAGTCGCTGCTCCGCCATCACCCGCAGCCATCGCCGCAGCCGAAATGCCGGGGAATGCGCTCAGTGCTTCTCGCCCCGCCAAGACGCTCACCGACGGCGAATGGGGACTGGAGCTACCGCTAGAGGCCGACCTGCTCCAACGTCTGGGCCGTGATCATGCCACGCTTTCGGACGTTTGCAACGATGTGATCTTCCAGGGCGTGGTGACGGGCGCCGACTACGTGTTCTGCCTTAAGGACCTCGGACTCGATCCGACGAACCGTTCGCTACGGCGGGTCCGTCACCGGCGATCGGGCGTTGAGACAAGCATCGAGGACGCGATCCTTTACCCGGTCGTGGCGGGTAGGAGTGACATCCAACGCTTCACATGCAACGAGAGCACGCGGGTGCTGCTGCTGCCCTACGAGAGGCTGGATAGAGCCGGCCGCTTCTCCCTGATGTCAGACCGCACGCTTCGCAAAGACTTTCCGATGACATGGAAGTGGCTGAGCCGATATCGGGACGAGCTGGCGGCTCGTACCGGCACATGGACCGACGATGATTGGTGGGGCTTTTCGCGACGGCAGAACTTGGAGATCTTCCAGGAACCAAAGATCCTTGTGCCATACATGCTGGACCAAGCTTGTGCCTGGCTCGACGGCGGTCAGCACTACTTCGTCAATGTGACCACCGGTGGCTACGGTATCCCGGCTCCGGACTGGGACGAGGCACGTTACGTCTGCGCGCTGCTTAACAGTCGCCTTTTATCGTGGGCCCTGCGCCGCTACAGCCGGGCCTTCGGTGGTGGCTGGTTCGCTGCTCGCAAGGCCAATCTCGCTCGCTTGCCTATCACCGATGCTGATGCGGCGACGCGGGCGAAGATCGTTTCGCTGTTCGACGAGTGCTGTGCGACCAAGATTCGGGCTGGCGAGGTGCGCAGCGATCGTGATCGCAATCTCTGGAGCCGCGCGCAGGACGCCGCGGTCCAGCGGTTCGATGCTGCAGTGGAGGACGCGTTCGGTCTCACTCCCACTGAGCGGCTCGTACTGGCAGCGCGCGCAACTCCTTAGGGCTGCCTGTCTCCCGGCTGTTTCGAGCGTTCGCCGACCTGATCGGACGATCGTCAATTCCTCACTTGCGGCTGTTGCTCTCCCGCAGCCGCTCCATCCGAACTATCTCCTGGGGAGGCCTCGACCTTCCGTCCCAGCATGCCCAGAATACTGACGAACATGAGGCCAGCGAAGACACCCGGGAATAACGAATACCAGCGAAAGCCACTCTCATTCAAGACTGCTGCCCAGTAGCCAAAGCCAGCGACGAGCAGCACGGCGAAGACCACGGATGTCCAAGGAATGTCTCGGCGCGAAGTTCGAAGATCGACCCCCGCAAGCATCATGACGTCAACGATGATTCGCTTCTGGAGGGCTGTGTACGCAACCGTGCCCACCGCCAGATCCGGAAAGCCTTCGAGTTCCTTCAGCAAGTCCAAGTCGGCTCGGATCCCCGCCCTCCGCCGAGACCTTCCAACGACGCCTATCCGCTCCAGGACCGCTGCCAGGGCCTGAGCGATTGCATCGATCAGGCCCTCCATCGCCAGACCCTACCGAACCTCGATGAGCTGGACTATCGCAGCCTGGCTCATCGAGAAACTAGACGTCCGTCCTCCAACGCGATTCCGAAACGACTTCCACGAACCACAGGCTAGAGGTTTCGGCCGCCATTGGAGAACACGCGATCCTCTAGGCGGCATTGTCCGGGCGCCCGCGCCCGCGCCAGCCTAAGCAGCACCCTGCTCTCCTGCCCGCCCAGCCCCTAGGCCGCCACGTGGGCGAACGTGGGCGCCTCTCTGCCGGCCCTGTAGCCTCCCGCCCTAAGCGCTCTGCTCTCCCGCTGGGCCGGCTGGGGCCGAAGCCCCAAGCCCTCCCGTAGGCCCCTCCTCGCCCTCAAAGGGTTTCCTTGGTGGGCCCCCCTCTCCTGCCCCTTCCGTGCGCCGGCGTGGCCGCCCTCGGCGCTGTGCCTCGCCCTCTCCCCGCCGTCCGTGCGGCCGGGCGTCCGCCCCTTGGTGGGCCGCCGCCCGGCCCCCTGGCCGGCTCGGCCTTGGCCCCCTGGCCGGCTCGCCTTTCCGTCCCCGGTTTTTGGCCTGCCTTCCCGCGCCTGTCCCTCTCTCCCCGTAAACGCGTGGTGGGCGCTGGCGGACTCGAACCGCCGACCTCAGCCGTGTGAAGGCTGCGCTCTAACCAACTGAGCCAAGCGCCCGGTTGACGAATGGTACCCGCGCTCTCGGCCGCCGACGCCGGAGCGATGATCTGCTCCCCGCTGTTCCGAACCAGATCGGGTACGCGGCATTCCCTCTCGCGGCACCGCCGCAGCTACCCTTTGCGGCGTGAGCGACGAACGCCCCGGTGTTCCGATCGGACCCGTTGCCGGTGGAACCGTCGACGCGCAGGGGGCGGTCGAGAGCAGTGAACCGGCTGACCAGCGTCGTCGTCTCACGACATTGCCGCTCGGTTCGTGGATCCGCAAGCTTCCGGCCCGACAGGCTCTCAAGGGGGCAGCTTCGGGTAAGCCACCGCCCAGCGGCCTTGACGAGCGCGAGCACCGATTCAGCGTTGCCGCGACGGTTCTCGCGCTCGGCCTGGTGATAGCGGGGTACCTCGTCAACCGCCATTCGACGGTTGTGAAGGTCCGCGACGACGCGTCGACGTTGCTCATCGCCGGGCTGATCCTGATTGCCATCATGCTCGCCGGCATCGTCTTCCGCCGCGGCTCGGTGGTCGGCATCGCGAGTTTCATGATGGGCTTCGAGCTCGTCGCCGCCGAGGACATCTTTGGGGCTTTGTTCCTCGTCTTCGGGGGCTGGCTCCTCGTGCGGGGCATGCGTCGCCAACGCGCCGCGATGGCCTCTGGCACGCAACCGACCCGCGCGGTGAAGGCATCTCGGGCTCGAGCGGCCGGTCCCCCGAAGCCCTCGAAGCGGTACACGCCTCCCCACCGCAGCCGCACGGGAGCGCGCCGACGATGATCGACCGATCGCTGGCGGCGTCGTGATCGCCGACGATCTCGCGAACAAGCGTGTCGCGATCACCGGCGCGACCGGATTTCTCGGCACCGCGCTTGTGGAGCGCCTCCTCCGTTGCGTCCCGGAGTGCCAGGTCGTCGCCGTCGTCCGCGCGGGCCGGCGGCAGAGCGCGGCTGAACGGACAGCCCGCGAGATCATCCGCAACGACTGCTTCGACCGGCTGCGCAACGAACTCGGCCGGGACTTCGAGTCGACGATCGCCCGTCGGCTAACGACGGTCGCGGGCGATGTGACGAGGGACGGTCTCGGCCTGGACGACGAGGGGAAGAGCGTCCTCGCGTCGTGCGACATCGTCGTGCACGCTGCCGCGTCGGTGAGCTTCGACTCCCCGATCGACAGTGCGGTCGAGGTCAATCTCCTGGGACCTTCCCGCGTGGCCGCGACGATGATTGACCTCGATGCTGCGCACCGACCGACCGGGGCGGCGCTCCCCCACCTCATCTCGGTCTCGACTGCCTACGTGAGCAGCGGCCACCGCGGCGACGCGCTCGAGGGAGCGATCTCGGAGAGTCCCTACATCGCACTCCCGGACTGGCGGGCCGAGGTCGAGTCGGCGCGAAGGGCGCGATCGGATGCCCACGCGCAGAGTCGGACTCCGAGCCAGCTCGCGAAGTTCCGCAAGGCGGCGCGAAGCGAGCTCGGCGCGGCGGGAACGGCGCTCCTCGCCGAGCGGACGGAGCGACTGCGTGAGGACTGGGTGACCGACCATCTCGTCGCGCTCGGCCGGGCCCGCGCCCAGGCGCTCGGTTGGCCCGACGCCTACGCCTTCACGAAGTCGCTCGGCGAGGTCGCGCTCGCGGAGACTAAGGGAGACCTGCCCGTGACAGTCGTCCGCCCCTCGATCGTGGAGTCCTCGCTCGCCGACCCGGTTCCGGGATGGATCCGCGGCTTCCGGATGGCCGAGCCGGTGATCATCTCGTACGCGCGGGGCTTGCTGCGGCAGTTCCCCGGCGTACCCGAGGGCGTCATCGACCTGATCCCGGTTGACCTGGTTGCCGCGGCGATCATCGCCGTCGCGGCCCGAGGGCCGGGATCTCCCGAGGAGAGTGTGTACCAGATCGCGTCCGGCGTACGGAACCCGTTGCGCTACGGAACCCTCGTCTCGCTGTGCGAGGGATGGTTCACCGAGCACCCGATCTACGACGCCCACGGTCAACCGATCGTCGTGCCGCAGTGGTCGTTCCCCGGCCGGGGCAAGGTCCAGGGTGACCTGCGACGTGCCTCGGCCGCGCTTCACCTCGCCGAGCACTTCGTCAACCGCCTGCCCATCAGGGGAGATCTCGCCGAGCGCGCGCTCCGTGTGGAGGAGCGGCGCGTCCTCGCCGAGCGCGCGCTCGGCTACGTCGAGCTCTACGGGTCCTACGCGGAGACTGAAGCGCGTTTTCGCATCGACCGCACGCTCAGTCTCTTCGAGTCCTTGGACCCGGTCGACCAGAAGACGTTCTGCTTCGATCCGGGCGTCCTCGAGTGGTCGAGATACGTGCGCGACGTCCATCTGCCCTCGATCGTCGCCCACGCCCGGGTGCGTACGTCGCCCGGCAAGCGGGTCGCCGAGAAGCGCGACGACCGCGCCCGGCGCAGGATCCTCACGGCGGAGCCCCGCTGCGCGGCTTTCGACCTCGAGCAAACCCTCATCAACTCGAACGTCGTCGAGTCCTACGGCTGGCTCGCGACGCGCCACCTCGCGCCGCTGCGCCGGTTGCAGCTGGCGGCGGAGCTCCTCCTCGAGGGGCCGCACCTGTTGGCGATCGACCGCCGGGACCGCGGTGATTTCCTCCGCTCGTTCTACCGGCGCTACGAAGGCGCGCCAGCGGAACGGGTGCGCGACGACGCCTGGGAGCTCTTCAGCGACCTGTTGCTGACGCGGGCCTTTCCCGGTGCGATCGAGCGCGTGCGCGCCCATCGCGCCCTCGGACATCCGACGCTCCTCATCACGGGGGCGCTCGACTTCGTGATCGCGCCGCTCCGGCCGCTGTTCGACGAGATCGTCTGCGCGTCGTTGGGCGAGAAGGACGGCTGCTTCACCGGGGAGCTCGTCTCCACCCCCCCGACCGGAGAAGCGCGAGCGATCATGCTCGGCGAGTGGGCGGCGTCGCACGGACTCGACTTGGAACGGACCGTCGCCTACGCCGATTCGACGAGCGACCTGCCGATGTTGGACGCGGCCGGACTCCCGGTCGTCGTGAACCCGGAGCCGAAGCTCGCGGCCATCGCCCGTCGGCGCGGTTGGCCGATCGAAGAGTGGGAGCGAGCCCGCGGTGGACCGTGGGTCCCGCTCGCGATCGCGATGCGCCGGACTGGACCCCGCTCCCCCGCACCTCGGGAGCTCGAGGCGCGCACCGCCGGCGACGGGAAGGGAGCGCCGCGATGAGGGCCCTGCTCGTCGAGCGGCTCGTCCATCGCTTCGCCGCGGCGCGGATGGCTGCGGCCGTCGCGGGGTCCGGAGCCGGGATCGCGATCGGCCCGCTGCGCCTCGGCGAGTTCGATCCGCCGAGCCTGCCGGGACCACGTTGGCACCGGGTCACACCCCTTCTTTCCGGAATCTGCGGCTCGGACCTCGCGATGCTCGACGGGGCAAGCTCGCATTTCTTCGAGGACGTCGTCACCTTCCCGTTCGTGCCGGGCCACGAGGTCGTCGGCGTCGTCACCGACGGCCCCGACGCCGGTAGGCGGATCGTCGTCGAGCCCGTCCTTTCCTGCGTCGTGCGGGGCATCGATCCACCCTGCCCGTCGTGCGCCGTCGGTCGGACGGGGGCGTGCGAACGGATCGCCTTCGGTCACCTGCGCCCGGGACTGCAGACGGGATACTGCGCGGACACCGGAGGCGGGTGGTCCGACGAGCTGGTGGCGCACGAGGCCCAGCTCCACCTCGTCCCGGACGAGATGCGCGACGAGGCCGCGGTGATGGTCGAACCGGCGGCCTGTGCGGTCCACGCCGCGCTGGGGGGTGGGGTCATGCCGGGCGAGCGGGTCGTCGTCCTCGGCTCAGGAACCGTCGGACTCTGCACGCTCGCGGCCCTCCGGCGGCACACGCTGCCCTCGGCACTGCTGTCGGTCGCGAAGTACCGGGTTCAGAGACGGTTCGCCGAGGACTTCGGTGCGGACGAAGTGGTCGCGCCGAGCGAGCTTGGTCGGGCTGTGCGCCGCATGACCGGGACACTCGCCTTGGCGTCCACCGCGGGCGCGATCGAGCGCCTCGCCGGTGGCGCGGACGTCGTGTTCGACTGCGTCGGGTCGGCCCGCTCGATCGCCGAGGCCCTGGAGGTCGTCCGTCCGGGGGGGCGGATCGTGCTCGTCGGTATGCCCGGCGTCGTCCGCGTCGATCTCGCGCCGCTCTGGCAGCGCGAGATCGCGCTCATCGGCGCCTACGCGTACGGCACCGAGGAAGTCCCTGAAGGCTCCCGACGGACCTTCGCGCTCGCCTTCGAGCTCGTTGTCGAGGCCCAGCTCGAGCGGCTCGTCTCCGCCCACTACCCTCTGGAACGTTACGAGGAGGCGGTTCGCCACGCCGCGAGCGCCGGGCGGCGGGGATCGGTGAAGGTGGTCTTCGACCTCCGGCGAGAGGATCCGGGGTGGCGACGCCCGGCAGCGTCCGCCGCGAGCAAGCGACGTGTGCCGCGTGGTGACAAGGGACTGGAGACGAGCGCGTGAGCCCGAGACCCGGATTCGTACTCGAGGTCGACCGGTCGACCCCCCCGACGCTGTTCTGGCACGGCGAGGGCTTCCGGTTCGAGCGGCTGCCCGAGGGTTCCCGCGTCGTCTACCCGCCCGAGCCCCTCGACGGGCTGCGCGACCCGGATGCGTCGGTCCGCCACGCCCTCGAGCACCCGATCGGTGACTCGGCACCGCTCTCGGCCCTGCTCCGGCCCGGGATGCGCCTCACGATCGCCTTCGACGACGTCTCGTTGCCGCTGCCGCCGATGCGTCGGCCGGACGTCCGCCAGCGGGTGATCGAGGCGGTGCTCGACGCCGCGGCCGCCGCTGGTGTGGACGACGTCGTCTTGATCGCGGCGCTCGCCCTTCATCGGCGGATGACCGACGAGGAGTTGCGGCACGCGCTCGGCGACCGGGTGTTCGACGCATTCGCGCCGCACGGTCTCCTCCTCCAGCACGACGCCGAAGATCCCGAGGCGCTCGTCCACCTCGGCATGACCGCGGAGGGCGAGGACGTCGAGATCAACCGGCGCGCCGCCGAGAGCGACCTTCTGGTCTACGTGAACATCAACCTTTCCGCGATGGACGGCGGCCACAAGTCCGTCGCGACGGGGCTCGCCAGCTACCGGAGCCTCCGTCACCACCACAACGTGAGGACGCTGCAGCGCAGCCGGTCGCTAATGGACCGGCATAACTCCGAGATGCACTCGTCGAACTGGCGGATGGGCCGGCTCATCAGGAACGCCGGCGTGAAGATCTTCCAGATCGAGACGACCCTCAACCTCGACATGTTCCCGTCCCAGTTCAACTTCCTGCAGAAACGCGAGTGGGAGTGGTCGCTCGCCGATCGGGCGGGCTTCCACTCGACCCGGATGGCCCTCGAGCGCACGCCGCCGAGACTCGCGCGCCAGATCTTCCAGTCGATGCTGTCGCCCTACGCTCCGACCTCGGTGCAAGCGGGCGAGGTCGAGGCCGTGCACGATGTCACGCTCGAGCACCTCCACCGTCAGCAGCTCGTCAGCGTCGAGGGCCAGGCCGACATCTTGACGATGGGCCTGCCGTACCTGTGCCCGTACAACGTGAACTCGATCATGAACCCGATCCTCGTCGCCTGTCTTGGGCTCGGCTACTTCTTCAACCTCTACCGGGGGAAACCGCTCGTGCGGGAGGGCGGGGTCTGCATCATGTCGCACCCGACCCCCTGGGCGTTCCACCCGGTGCACCATCCGAGCTACATCGACTTCTTCGAGCAGGTCCTCGCCGAGACGACCGATCTCGTCGAGATCGAGAAGAACTACGAGGAGGCGTTCGCGACCGATCCCTGGTACGTGCACCTCTATCGGACCTCGTACGCCTACCACGGGGTGCACCCGCTCTACATGTGGTACTGGTGCGCGCACGCGCTCGAGCACCTTGGCGCGGTGATCATCGTCGGCGGCGACCGGGCTGCCGTACGGCGGATGGGATTCAAGCCGGCCTCGACGCTCGCCGACGCCCTTGAGATGGCCGAGGACGTCGTCGGTCGGAGCCCGACGATCACCCACCTCCACGCCCCGCCGCTGCTCGTGGCCGACGTCTCGTGAGCGTCCGTCTCCCCCGCGTCATCGACGAGGTCGTCTCCCGCCCGACGTGGCCGGGGACGCTCCCCCGCCCCCTCGAGCCGCGCAACATCGGGGTCTACTACGACACCTCCTGGACGCGGGCGCCGTGGGCGCGGGCCGTGCGCCGGATCCTCGTCGATAATGTCACCCGGCCGTTCGTGGCTGTCGTCACGGCGCCCAGGGTCCTCGGCCGGGAACACCTCGGCCCGCTCGACGGCCCGGTGATCTTCGCCGCCAACCACTCGAGCCACCTCGACACGTCGATCGTCGTGGCATGTCTGCCGCAACGGTTCCGGCACCGGACGGTCGTCGCCGCGGCGGCGGACTATTTTTTCGACCGTCCTTGGAAAGCGGCGCTGTGGTCGCTCACCCTCGGCACGATCCCGATGGAGCGAACCAAGGTGAACCGGCGCAGCGCCGACCTCGCGGCGTCGCTGCTCACTGATCGCTGGAACCTCGTCATCTTCCCGGAGGGCGGCCGGACGCGGGACGGCTGGGGCCAGGAATTCCGGGGTGGCGCGGCCTATCTCGCCAAACGCTGCGACGTGCCCGTCGTGCCGGTGCACCTGCGGGGGGTGCGACCGGTTTTCCCGAAGGGCCGGAGGATGCTGCGACGGGGCAAGGTCGAGGTCCGCTTCGGGGACCCGCTGTGGCCGAGCGACGCGACGGGACCTTCGGGCCGCGAGGAGGACGCGCGCCATTTCGCGGCCCGCATCGAGGAGTCGGTTGCGCTCTTGGCCGACGAGGCCGAGACGGACTGGTGGTCGGCGCGCAAGCGCGCCGCGGCGGGACAGACACCAGCCTTCCGAGGGCCGGACGCGTCTCCTTGGCGTCGTGCCTGGGCTCTGCCGGCGAGTGCCCGCCGCACGAGGAGCACCAGGTCGCAGTCCTCCGCTAAACCCTGGTGATGCCAGTTGCCCGACGCCACAGCCCCGGGCCGGACGCGAAGAAGGGGCCGGGGGGGGACCGGCCCCTTCGTTCAGTTCACACCCACAGGGAGCCGGTGGGGGACCGTCTCTCCCGTGGTTGACCCCACTCTTGCCACCTGAGGGCCATCAGTCAAACAGGTGGAATAGATAGTGATTATCATCGAAGTCGATGGATCTGCGGCAGCTGAACGCCCTGGTCGCGATCGCCGAGCATGGCTCCTTCTCCGCCGCGGCGGACGCGCTCGCGACCGTGCAGTCGAACGTCTCGACGCACATCAAGAAACTCGAGATTGAACTCGGCTCGGTCCTCGTTGACCGGGGCACCGGTGAGCTCACCGAGGCGGGCGTGCTCGCGGTTGAACGGGCGCGTCGGGTAATCGGCGAGCTCGACGCGCTCACCTCCGACGTGACGGCGCTCAGTCAGGAGATCATCGGGACCGTCCAGCTGGGACTCATCGGGACCGCGGCACTCTGGCTCGTGCCGGAGATCCTCGATCTCGTGCCCACCGTCCATCCCCATCTCCACCTGATCTTCCGGGAGGCGACGACCCACGGCCTCGACGCCCAGCTCGCGGCGGGAGAGATCGACCTCGGCGTGCTCGCCCTGCCGGCATCCGGCTCCGAGGTCCACACCGTGCCGCTATTCGAGGAGGACCTCGGTCTGTTCCTGCCCCGCAGCCATCCGCTCGCGGCCCGCTCGGTGCTCACAGTCGCCGACCTCGCCTCGCTGTCACTGTTGCTGCCCGTGGCAGGGAGCAACTACCGGACAGGTCTCGATACCGCCGCGGCCGCGGCGGGCGTCACGCTCCATCCTCGAGCCGAGTTGGACAGTCTGCGGCTGATGCGTTCCCTCATGGGCGAACGCTGCGGCTTCGCCATTCTGCCGGCGAGCGCGATGCCGCGCGGCCGCGCGAGATCCTGGGTGGTGGTGCCGGTCGAGGGTGTCGGTCCCCGCGTCATCGGCGTCGCGCAACGACGGCGGGCGCTGCCGGGCGCTCCCGTGCGGGCGGTGCTCGCGCTCCTCACGGAGATCCTCGCCGACCCACGACGGACCCCCGTGGGGGTGCGCCCGATCTTCGCGGAACCCCGCTCGGACGCGGGCAGCGGACCGTCCTCGCCACGCGGGCACGCCGGTGTCGCGAGCGTCGCTGAACGGCGCCCAGCACGTGTCGGCAGGGGGGACCGGCAGGGTGCCCGTCGCGGGCCGCGTCCGCGTCGTGACGTCATAGCGCAGGTGATCAGGGCGTCGACGCCGCCGGATCACGCCACATGAGCCAGAGCCTCGGACCGCCGCGCGGCGCCCGAATCTCCCGGGTCACCTGGAAGCCGAGTCGGCCGTAGAAGCGGGTGCTTGCCTCGGTCGAGGATTCGAGGTAGGCGCCGAGGCGTGCCGCGTCGCAGCGTTCGAGGGCGGGGTGCATGAGCGCTGTGCCGAGACCGCGGCGCTGACGCGTCGGGTCGACGCCGATCGTGCCGAGGTAGTAGTGCTCCGTCGACGGACGCAGTCGCTGCAGGAGCAGTGACAGACGACGCGCCGACAGCCAACGCCCGGCCAGCAGCGCGACGCGCAGGTAGGCAAGCTCGTCGCGGATGGACGGCACCCGCGAATTTGGGGGTAGCCACATCGCAGCCCCCGCCCGGTCTTCGGACGTGTACACCTCACCGCGGGGAAGGTAGGTCCGTGACAGCTGGACCACGAAGAAGTCGTTCAAGATGGACTCGCGACGGCCCGCGTCCGGGAAGAGGAACGTGGAGACGGGGTCGTCGACGAAAGCCGAGGCGAGCGAGCGCGTGAGAAGGTCCATGTCGGCGGCGATCGCCCGGCGTATCTCGGGCATGAACCGATGGTATCCGCCATATCGTCACGATTAGACGGGATAGCACAACCTAGGATCCGGGCATTAGCGGAGATTCGATTGGAGCGTGGCGATGACTGCGACGGGGCGAAGGTTCTCCATCAACTTTGACTATCGGTGTCCGTTCGCGCGGAATGCGCACGAGCACGTTCTTGCCGCGTTGTCCGGCGGTGCCGGCTACCGCGTCCAGTTCGTCGCGTTCTCGCTCAGTCAGGTCCACGTCGCCGAGGGGGAGAAACCGGTCTGGGAGGATCCGACAGCCCGTGACCAGCTGCTGGCCATCGCGGCGGGAATCGTCGTGCGCGAGCGGTACGGGGATCTCTTCCCTGCGGCGCACCTGGCGCTCTTCGCCGCGCGCCACGACGAGGGTGGGGATCTCCGTGACGAGAAGGTCGTTCGCTCCGCGCTGGCACACGCCGGCGTCGACGACGTTGCCGTCTTCACCGAGCTCGCGGCCGGCTGGCCTTTCGAGCTGTTCCGCCAGGAACACGAAACCGCGGTACAAGGCCACGCCGTTTTCGGGGTGCCGACGTTCATCGTCGACGATCAGGCGGTGTTCGTCCGGCTGATGACCCGGCCGCGTGGCGACAATGAACTAGCGCGGGCGACGATCGATCGCGTTCTCGAACTCCTTGTCGATCATCCCGATCTCAACGAGTTCAAACACACCTCGATCCCCCGCTGAGGGTCGGCCTCAGCTCTCGAGTGAGATGGGCTCGTCATCACCGACGCCCGTGCCAAGCGGGACGTCCGCGGCCACGGTCGCAACCATCTTGCGGATCCGCTCGTCGAGTTCGACGACGAGTTCCGGGCTCTCCCGCAGGAACTGCTTCGCGTTCTCCCGGCCCTGACCGAGCTGTTCGCCCTCGTAGGTGAACCAGGCGCCGGACTTCTTCACAATTCCGAGATCGACTGCAACGTCGAGAATGGAGCCTTCGCGGCTGATTCCCTGTCCGTACATGATGTCGAACTCCGCGGAGCGGAAGGGAGGCGCACACTTGTTCTTCACGACCTTCACCCGCGTCCGGCTCCCGACGATCTCGGTGCCGTTCTTGATCGATTCGACACGTCGGATGTCGAGACGCACCGAGGCGTAGAACTTCAATGCCCGGCCTCCTGGGGTCACCTCGGGCGAGCCGTAGATCACGCCGATCTTCTCGCGCAGCTGGTTGATGAACAGGGCGATCGTGTCGGACTTGTTCAAGGTCGCAGTGAGCTTGCGCAGCGCCTGGGACATCAGGCGGGCCTGCAGCCCGACGTGCGGGTCCCCCATCTCGCCTTCGATCTCCGCGCGCGGGGTCAACGCGGCCACCGAGTCGATGACGAGGACATCGATCGCGCCGGAGCGGATCAGCATCTCAGCGATCTCGAGCGCCTGCTCACCGTTGTCCGGCTGCGAGATGAGGAGTTCATCGATGTCGACACCGATCGCCTTGGCGTAGACGGGGTCGAGGGCGTGTTCGGCGTCGATGTAGGCGCAGACGCCACCGTTGCGTTGCGCCTCCGCGACGACATGGAGGGCGAGGGTCGATTTGCCAGACGACTCGGGGCCGAAGACCTCGACGATGCGACCACGCGGCAGACCCCCGACACCGAGTGCGAGATCGAGCGACATGGCACCGGTCGAAATCGCCTCGATGCCCAGCGTGAGGCTCTCGCCCATCCGCATCACTGAGCCCTTCCCGAATTGCTTTTCGATCTGGCCGAGCGCTGCGTCGAGTGCCTTGTCCCGCTCCATCGCCCCTCACTTTCCATCACTCACGTCGCCGGACCGTCCGCCAGGCGGACCCGCAGGCTACGGCCTCGCTGTATCGCCAGAACCGCACCCTGCCGAAACGCCATGCGCTCTCACCGGAACTTGCATCAGTGTAGTTGCGAACGCATGTTCGATGGTGGATTGTCCGGCGCTGTGTGCGCTGACAAAACAGCGCCGCCTCGCCGCGCCCGTGTGGCGGTGACCCGCCGTGGCTGAGGTCGAGTACGTCGGGCCGTTTGACGACTGGCAGGTTGTTGTGGACGGATGGCGGGTATCGCACTTGTCTGCGGTGCCACTGACGAATGGTCGCGTACGGCTGATTCTCGATCAGCGGCTCGCGATTGTCTTGGATGTTGCAACGGCAGAGGACGTTGTGCCTTTTGTGGCCGATGCCATCGCAATCGCCAGTGGTTATAGCTGCCACCCGCGCCAAGATTGGGAAGGACCGAAACCGCTCAAACCGTTTCGTCGTTCACACGGCTTGATTGTGTTGCCTGAGGCAGACCAGTGCTAACGGCAGCGAGGCAGGTAATCGAGGTTGTTGGTCGTTGTGTCGTCATTCTGAGAACGGATGACCTTGACTTGGCAGCCGTTCTCCTTGCACTTCTCGACAACAACGTGGACGTTCTTGGTGCCATCCGGAGCCGACGACCAGAAATCATTGTCACCGGATTCGATCATTTCGACGACCTCATCCTTGGTAAACGGGTGAGCAACGCTGCCCCATTTGCCCTTGGCATCGCCCGGATTCTTCTCCCATTTGTTCGCTTGAACGCTGAGCACATGACTGTGCTCATTAGCAAGGGTCGTACAAAAGATTCGGTAGGAAGCCATGTCGCGCAGTCTACTTCGCGATACTTCAGCGATAGCGTGATCTCATGTCACGCGAGCGCAAGCGCCGCCCCGACCTGGACGAACGCTTCTCACTCCACCCCCTCAAACCCGAGGATGTGCTGCGCCGCTTGCTCAAGAGCAAGCCGAAGCCGACTACCAGGGAAGAGTCTGAGGACCGGGACCAGCCGGCGCGGGAGTCGTAGTCATCTTGTAGGTCAGCCGCTTGGCGACCTGGCCGACCAGCAGCCGCATTCGCTCAGGGTCGCTCATCTTGCGAGTCGTGTAGCGAAAATCGAACTCGGTCACGTACCGCTCCAGGTGCTCGCGGCTGACGTGGTGGTGCGTCCCGTCGAGAGACCGCTTGAGCTGGGAAAAGTAGTTCTCGGCGGCGTTCGTGCTCGCACCGTTCGCGGCGACGTACTCGCCTCGCAAGTGGTTGACCTGCGTGTGCTGACCGAACAGCCAACTCACGCTGGAGTAACCGCGGGCCTCATCGGTCTGGAGGTGGCTGTAGCGCATCGACACGTTCGGCTTGATCGCCGAGTAGATCGAGTCACCCGTGACGTTGGCGACGACATTGGACCGCACCTCGCCAGTCTCACGGCAGATGAGGGAGACCACGGGAATCTTGTTCAGGGCGTGACGGTGGCGACCGTCGATCCGGCGTTCGTTCTTGTGCCGGTTCTTGGGATCACCTCCGACCCAGGTCTCATCCGAGACGATGCTTCCCCTCATCAGGCCACCTTCCGACCGCATGGCCTCGCGGACGCGATGGGCGACGTACCAGGCCGTGCGCGGGCACAGGCCGTACTTGCGTTCCAGCTCACGGGCGCTGACGCCGTTTTTGCTGGCGCACATCTCGAAAATGACCATCAGCCACGTCCGCACCGGCACCTTCGACCCGTGCATGACCGTGTTGGTCAACACCGAGAATTGCTTGCGGCAGGGACGGCACTGCCAAACGCGGCGCTCACTGGAAGAACCCGTCCTGGTCCTGCGGCTGATGCCGTTCTTGGGGACGAGCAAATACACGTCCGAACCGCCGCAATGGGCGCATGTCGGATTGTCGCCCCAGCGCAAAGATTCCAGCCACGCGTAGGCGTCGGCCTCGCTCGTAATTTCCCTGCTCAGCGATGCAATCGTTACCCGTTCACTCATAAGGCCATTGTGCCAGGGGGGTGTATCATGCCGCCTGAAATGCCGAAATACAGCCGTGTAGTTCAATCAAAAAGGAAGGGATATTTCCCATGCAAGTTGTTGTTCGTCCGACCAGCCTGTCGGTCCACTTCTGTAGCGAGGATCGCGAGTGCCCCGAGAACTGTGTGCGTCTCGTCGAACTGGAAGCTCATGACCTCGCCGAGACGCTGCCAGTCGCCAACCCCGATTCCAAAGCTCGCGGTATTTCTCCCGCTATTGAGCGTGCGACCTAGTTCGGTTCGCACGCGCCGCGCCTTGACCCAGTCTCCGATGGTTTCGGCCAGGGTCTTGTCACCATTGGGCCAGGTGATCTTGGGTTCGTCTGCCATTTTCGAGACCTCCGACGGGCTGAGAGCCAATCTTGCCAACTACCAGGAAAAATCATGACCCGTTTTGTCATCGCACACATCGCCGATTGTCCGGCGACCGCAATCGGTTCGCAACGCGACTAGTGGTCAGTCTCGAGTCGCCGGCGCAGCCAGTCGAGGGTGTTCATCGTGCCGAGTTCCCGCACCCGTTGCCGGTCACCGACGATCTCGAACAAGACCGCGTCGCTCCCCCGCCCCGCGAACGCGATGCCCGAGAAGACGGTCCCGGGCGACAGTCCCTCCCGGGTGTCCGGCCCGGCGACGCCCGTCGTCGCGAGACCGACATTCGCGTCGAGCAGTCGGCGCGCCCCCTCGGCCATCGCGGCCGCCGCTGCTGCGCTGACGACGGGACCCGGCGGAACGCCGAGCAGGTCGCGTTTCGCGTCGCTCGCGTAGGTCACGGTGGCACCCCGAAACCACCTGCTCGCACCCGGTGCCGCGACGAGGCACGACGCGACGAGCCCACCCGTGTAGGACTCGGCGACTGCGAGCGTCCAGTGACGCGCGGTCAACAACGCGCCGATGCGAACCGCGATCGTCTCATCATCGACGCCGAAAACGTTGTCGCCGATCAGTTCGCGCAGCGCCCTTTCTTCGCGATCGAGGGTGGCCCGGGCGGCGTCCGAGCTCGCGGCCTTGACGGTCACGCGCAGCTGGACCCCCTCGAGACCGCGTGCCAGGAAGGCGATCGTCGGCGCGCCCTCCCCCAACGCATCGAGGGCGGCGAGCCGTGGCGCGACCAGCTCGCCGAGGGCCGATTCGCCGATTCCCCACGTGCGCAACACCCGGCTCGCGATGACCCCTCGGGTGTCCGAGCGCGCCTGGAGTTCCGGCAGGACGGCCCGCTCGAGCATTTCTTTCATTTCGTCGGGGACACCGGGCAGCGCGAAGAGAACCCGCTCGCCGAGCGGGCAGATCAGCCCGGGGGCCGTTCCGAGACGCTGGGGGATGATCCGGGCTCCGATCGGCACCTCGGCCTGACGCTCGTTGCTCGGCGACATCTCCCGGTGACGAGCGTGAAAGGCCTGCTCGACGAGCGCGAGGGCCTCGCCGTCGGGCTCGAGCGAGACCCCCATGACCTGGGCGATCGCCTCCCGGGTGACGTCGTCCTGTGTCGGTCCCAGTCCTCCGCAGACGACGACCGCGTCGGCGCGGAACAGCGCGACCTCGAGGACTTCGGCGATGCGCGCGACGTTGTCGCCAACACGGGTCTGGTAATGGCAGTCGACCCCGACTGCAGCGAGCCGCTCGGCGATCCAGGTCGAGTTCGTGTCTGTTATCTGGCCGAGCAACAGCTCAGAGCCGACGGCGACGATCTCGGCACGCACGCGGCTCCTACGCTCCCTGCGGGCTCGTCGCTTTGCCGCCGGCGAGACGGTCGCGCAGATCACGCCGGGCGTCGAGGAGGTACTCGAACCCGGTGACGAGCGTCAGTGCCACTGCGACCCAGAGCACGACGGTCACCACTCCCCTGTGGTTCTGTCCGATCGGCGGGAAGAACGCCCCGGCGATGGCGAGATCTTGCGCCAGGGTCTTCAGCTTGGCGAGCGGTCGCGCCGGGACGGAGATCCCCTGGCGTCCCGCGGTCACTCGGAAGGCACTCATGGCGATCTCACGGACCCCGATGAGTACGACGGGCACGACGCCGATCGTGCCGATCGCGCTCAACGCGCTCAGCGCGCCGAGCACGAGGAACTTATCGGCGAGGGGGTCCAGAAAGGCGCCCGATCGCGTCGTGCCGTGGCGCCGCGCGAGATGCCCGTCCAGCCCGTCGGACAAGCAGAAGACCGTCCACAAAGCCCAGAGAACCCACGACACCGGGCCGATTTCGACCGTTAACGCGGCGAGCGCAGGCGAGCCGATCAAGCGCGCGAACGTGAGGGCGTTGGCGGGTGTCAACAGCGCTGAGGGCCCGAACAACGGGCGTGACGTCGTCACGGATGTGCACCTGACGGCACGGTACGGCGCGGTACGTGTCGGGGCACCTCGTCAAGGAGCGATCCCTCGAGGTCGGGTCCCGCCGCGGCGTCGATCCGGACCCGGCATACGGTCCCCGGTTCGCAGCACACGGGCAAGCGGATCACACCGTCGATTTCCGGCGCCTCGCGGTACGACCGGCCGATCCCAACCCGGTCGACGAGAACGTCCGTCACCGCGCCGACAAGGGCGCGCCGCCGACGGGATGTGATGGCGTCCTGGAGTTCGGCGCACTCCCGGAGGCGCTCGAGCGCGAGGGGCTCGGGAACCTTGTCCTTGAGTGTCGTGGCGTAGGTTCCGTCCTCCGCGGAGAAGGTGAAGAACCCAGCCCAGTCGAGTTCGGCCGCGCGCAGGAACTCCAGGAGCGCGTCATGATCGGTCTCGGTCTCGCCCGGATAACCGAGGATGAACGAGCTGCGCAGCGCCGCCTCCGGTGCCCGCGAGCGGATCTTCGCGATCCGTCCCAGGAAGGTCTCGGCGGAGCCGAAGCGGCGCATCCGGCGCAGCAGTGGGCGGGAGACGTGCTGCAGCGAGAGGTCGAAGTAGGGGACGCCGGTCGCGACGATCGTGTCGACGAGCCGGTCATCGAGCGAGGACGGGTAGAGATAGAGCAGGCGCAGGCGCAGGACGCGGGCGGCGGCGGCGGCGACGAGGTCGATCAACGTCCCGTTCTGACTGAGGTCCCGGCCGTAGGATGCAAGGTCCTGGGCGACGAGCACGATCTCCGCCGCGCCGAGCGCGTCGATTTCCGCGAGAATCCTTGCCATCGGGCGCGAGCGCTGTGGGCCCCGGAACAACGGGATTGCGCAGAAGCCGCACCGGCGGTCGCAGCCGTCGGCAACCTTGACGTAGGCCCAAGGGGCGCGTGCGGGCGGACGCGGCAGGTCGAGGAAGTCAATCGGGACGGAGCGCTGACCCCGCGGGCGCCAGCTCGGTCCTCCGACGTGCACGGGAAGCCCGATGTCGACCACGGCGTCCACTTCGGGAAGCGCCGTGGCGAGGGCCGCGCCGGCCCGCGCGGCCAGACAACCGGTCACGACGAGGCGAGCTCCTTCGCGGCGCTCCCTCGACGCGTCGAGGATCGCCTCGATCGACTCCTCACGGGCTGACACGATGAAGGCACACGTGTTGACCACGACGAGGTCCGCTTCGCCGAGCGCGGCCGCGGGCTCGAGTCCCTCCGCAAGGAGCGACCCCGCGAGCTTGTCTGAGTCGACCTGGTTCTTCGGACAGCCGAGCGTCTCGACAAAGAAGCGCTCCGTCACGGCCGGAGCCTACCGTGGAGCGGTCACGGCGAACCTGGGCGGCTCGTTCCTTCTAGGTCATCCCTCCAAGCTCGCCATCGTGCCCTCGCTCGCTGTTGTCTCCGATCAGTTCGGCTTTGAGGCGCGCGAACTCCCGGTCCGTGATCACCCCGCGGCGATGCAGCGCGGCGAGATGCTCGAGCTCGTCGGAAACCGAGACCTGAACCGCCTCGGCGACGTGGGTCGTATCACGTTGGCGGGACTCCTCGATCGTCCGGTCGATAAGCCCCTGCACGGCGGCGGGCCGCCGGACGTCGCGGAAGGGCTGCTCGCCGCGCACCCCGGCCGACTGCACCGAGAGCTGGCCTTTGCCGATCATCCTCTCGGCGAGGGACTGGACGTAGCTCACGTCCTGCACGCTCGAGATCGGGATCTCCCGGCCAGAACGGCTGACGACTCCGCGCCGGTAGATGACCCGCATCGACGTGACGACGAGGTCGGTCGAGCGCCATTGCACAAGGCGGGCAAGGAAGTAGCAGGCGCCGACCGCCCCAAGCCCGAGGAGTACCCAGTCGAACCACTTCGGCGCCCCGGACCAGATGACGAAGATAGCGGCGCACCCCCCGGCTGCGGCGAGCGCCACCACTGTCGGACGGACGAGCTGCCACCAGTGGGGACGGGCGTCGAGCAGGACCTCTTCGTTCTCATGAATGAGCCGCCGCGGATACGTCACCGCTCCTCCCTCAGCGCGGGGTCACGTCGGGCCGGTTCCCTCCGGGCTGGTCACCCAAGCTTCGCCGCGATGTTCCCTGCTTCGCGCAGCACCGAACCGTCTGCGCCCACCGACGAGAAGACGACTGCCGGCCGCTCTATGGCCTCGGTTGCGAGACCGAGCAGGAGTTCGCCAAACCGCAGAGGCGGGTCGATGAACAGGTAGCGCGCGAGCGAGCCGGGGATCGTATTGACCTCGTTGGCGTAGAAGGCCCGTCCGTCGGAAAGGAAGTCGATCCGGTTCACGCCACGCGCGCCGAGCACCCGTGCGATCAGGAACGCGGCCTCGCGCAGCTCGCGTTCCAATCCGGGGTCGATCGGCGCTGGCAGCTCGCGGGGCGCGCTGAGCATTCCTTCGCCACCGACGTATTTGTCCGCGTAATCCAGGATCTCGCCAGCGTTGCGGCGTCCGAGGGGGCGCTCGAAAGCCGACAACACGGTTTCGGGCCAGGTCCGCACCGCAACCTGCAGGTCGTAGAGATCGCCGCGGTACGGCTCGAGCACCCCGCCCTGACGCAGGTGGACGTTCGTGCCGAGGCGAGCGAGTGCCGTCGGCCAGTCCCGCACAACGTCGATCCCGATCGACGAGCCCCCGAAGCGCGGTTTGACGATGTACGGGCCAGCGAAGCTCGGCTCGGGCATCGCGGCATGCAGTGCGAGTCGTGGCAGCGTCGGCACCCCGGCGGCTGCGAGCACGCCTGTCGTCGCGAGCTTGTCCATGGCAAGCGCCGCCGAGGCGGCACTCGGTCCGCTGTAGGCGACGTGCGCGCAGTCGAGCATCCCCTGGAGCGTGCCATCTTCGCCCGGACCGCCATGGCAACAGACGATCGCGGCATCGATCTCCAGGGTCTTGGCGTGATCGTGACGCCAGGCCGTCCGTGTGCGAAAGCCGCCATCTGGTCCCGTGACGAGATCGACCCGTGTGCCCGCCTCGGGCGATCCGCCGACGAAGGCGCTCGCTTCCAGCGAACTCGCCACGGCGAGCCAACTGCCGGCCTTGGTCCAGTAAAGGGCTTGCACTGCCGCGACTGCCGCTTCGCCGGCGAGAGCCCTCGCGGCCTGCAAGCCGGTGAGGATGGAAACATCGTGTTCCGGGGACGGTCCTCCGAACAGCACGGCGATACGCAGAGAAGATCCGGCCATCGCGGCATTGTAGGCAGCCCCCCGGAACCCACGAGGGCCGTTCGAAGCGGCTCCCGCGGGGTCAAAGCTCGCTCACGGGTACTGATCGGGAAGGTCGTTCTCGTAGAGCACGACGTCACCGGTGCGCAGTTCACGACGTACCCAGGCGACGGCCGCCGCCCGCGAATCGACGGTGACCACGCGGAGTCCCTGGCCATCCGGTCGGGCCGGCTGCCCAGCTGTCGCCGCTCCAGCCAGCAGGGCACGGCGGTTCGTCGTTCCCACGACAACGAGGTCTGTGGCGACGCTCGCCACCTCGCGGCCGAATGTCTCGTTCTCGATCCGCTGATCGGAGCCGAGTTCGACCATTCCCGGGGTGACGACGACCTTGCGCGCGCCGAACGCGCTATTCGTTTCCAGCGCCGCCAGCGCGAGCCGCACGCCGGCCGGGTTCGCGTTGAATGTGTCGTCGAGGACGACGACACCCGTGGGCGACGTGGCGATCTGCAGCCGGTGATCGACGCTCGGGAGCGAGCCGAGGCGCGTGACGATGTCCGTCACCGGTACCGCCAGAGCGAGAGCGATTCCTACGGCGCAGGCCACGTTCGTCAGGGCGAGCGGCCGGCGGTCGTCGAGGACCAGACCGCCGACGAGCGAGCCCGCGAGATAGAGCTCTGCCCGGCTTGTGCCGGCGATCACGGCGACGTCACCGTGCTGATCGACGGCCGAGCAACGGATGACGCGACGGCCGGCAGTCGCGAGGACGTCGGCGAGCCGCGCGAGACGCTCGTCGTCGACGTTCAGGACGGCGACGTGCGCGCCCGGGAGGATCTCGCTCTTTGCCGCGAGCGTGCGGTCGAGCGACCGGAACCGCTCGAGGTGGACGGGTCCGATCGCGGTGATCGCCGCGATACGGGGTGCCAGCCACGACACGAGGGAGGCGATCTCGCCGGGCCCGTACGCGCCCATCTCGGCCACGAAGATCTCCGTCCCAGCGACGAGGGTCTCGTTCACCGCGCGCGCGAGTCCGGCGCGGTTGTTGAAGCTGCGCGGACTCGCGACGACGCGGTAGGTACCCGAAAGCAGATGGGTCACGTAGTTCTTCGTCGAGGTCTTGCCGTACGACCCGGTGATCCCGACGACGACCGGATCGATCCGGTCGAGCTTCTCGGCCGCTCGTCGCAGGTAGGGGCGCGCAAGCACCCCCTCGAACGGCCGATCGACCAGGAGCGCGATCTCGAGGATGATCGGCGCGCCAATGGCCCCTCCGGCGAGCACCGTCGCTGCGAGCCGAAGACCACCGAGCGCGGCGGCCAATCCGACCGCCGCGCCGTACTCCACAGCGGCGATCGTCGCGATGGTCGCCAGTCGTCGAGTCCACCGCAGACGATCGCTGCGACCGCGCAATCCGAGACCGATCGGTCCCGCGCCAACAACGATCGCGCCGAGGATCCCGATGCCGGCGACGAAGCCCTCGGCGATCACCGACCCGACGGCGCACAGGGCCGCGAGGAGGTGGAGCGGATCACGGCCCCACCATCGTCGTGTGAATCGGAGCAGCGATCCCGAGAGGTAGTGCTCACGCTGCGCGACACGCAACCAGCGAAGGCCCGCGAGTACCGCCCCCGCGACGGAGCTCGTGATCGTCGCAGCGAGAAGTGCACTCACGGGCGGTGGAGAACTGTCGCGGTGCGCAACGCCTCGGGCGCCGCGGTCGGCACGAAGTGGTCAACACCCGGGAGCACGGTCAACCGACCCGCGGTCATGACCGGCAGCGCCTCGCGGGCGACGCTGACCGGCACGTCCGCGTCCCGTTCCCCCCAGACGAGCTCGACGGGACAGTGGAGGCGCGTCAGCGAGGGCCGGTAGTCCTCGGCGAGGACACGCACGAGCACAGCCCGCATCATGCCTCGCGCCTCCTGATAGTCACGTGATCCGTGGTGCTCCCGTGCCCTGTCCAGACGAGCGCGGCTGATGATCCCCGTCGTGGCCAACGTACGAGCGATGCGGTAGCGAAGCTCCTGGCGCGGCGGCCGACCAACACGCAGGAGGGGCACTCCGGTCAGGACGAGTGCCGCAGTCCGGTCTCCCGCGAGCGTCGCGAGCTCTACGGCAACGCGGCCGCCGAAGGAATGGCCGACGATGACGATCCGAGCGGCCATCTCGTCGAGCACGGGCCGGATGAAGATCGCGTACTCCTTGGCTCCCCACGGTTCATCCGGCGCCGGAGAGGCGCCGAAGCCCGGAAGGTCGAGCGCGATGGCATCGATGGCGCCCTCCCGCTGGGTGCCATGGAGAACGCCCGCGAAGTCCGCGTGGGTGCGCCCCCAGCCGTGCAGCGCGAGCACCCACGGCGTCGATGTCCCGAACTTCTCGCCGAACACCCTCCCGTCGACGTACGCGTTCAGCATCCCCGACGACGCTAATGGCTCCCGAACGACCGCTCCGTGCTTGTGCTGGGACTGAGCACGACTACGACATCCGACGAGTACCGTCCGGACCAGTGAACCTCGATCCCGGGCTGCGCCATGTCCTCGCCGGATGCGACGATCGCCAGCGGGCCGCGATCACCTCATCTGCAGCGCCGCTCCTTGTGCTCGCCGGCGCCGGGTCCGGCAAGACCCGCGTCCTGACGCGACGCATCGCTTGGAGAGTGCTCAATGGTCAAGCGGCTCCCGCTCATGCCCTTGCGCTGACTTTCACACGGAAGGCCGCGGGCGAACTCCGAACGCGCCTACGGGATCTCGGTCTTCCCGCACCTGTGACCGCGGGCACGTTCCACGCCATCGCGCTGGCCCAGCTCCGCATGCGGGCTCTCGACGCGGATCGCGATCCCCCTGCGGTACTCGACTCGAAGGCTCGCTTGCTCGCCCGACTGTATCCCGCGTCGCCGGTGGTCCGGTCCCTTCGGGCACGTCCAAGTGGTCGGCGCGAGCTCCTCGCCTCGGTGGCCGGGGAGATCGAATGGGCCAAGGCGAGATTGATCCCGCCGGGTCGCTACGTCACGCAGGCGCAGGTGGCTGGCCGCGTCCCGCTCGCCGATCTGGCCGAGGTTGCCGAGTGGTACGCGCGTTACGAACAGGAGAAGCGTCATCTTCGGCTTGTTGACTTCGAGGATTTGCTCGATCGCCTCGCCGAGGACATCGCCTCGGACCCGGCGTTCGCCGCGGTGCAGCACTGGCGGTTCCAGCACTTCTTCGTCGACGAGCTCCAGGACGCCAACCCGGCGCAGCTGCGCCTGCTTGATACCTGGCTCGGTTCCCGCGAGGACCTTTTCGCGGTGGGTGACCCGTGCCAGGCCATCTACGGCTGGAACGGTGCTGATCCGAGCGCCGTCACGACCTTCACCGAGCGCTACCCCGGTTCGACCGTGATCGAGCTGGCAACGAACTACCGCTCGACACCCCAGGTCGTCGCGGTCGCGTCTGCGGCCCTCGCGCCCGGGGATCCACCGCAGGTGGCCGCGGGGCCGGACGGAACGTCCCCACGCGTGACCGCCTACCCCTCCGACGTCGCCGAGGCGGCGGGCGTCGCCGCCGCGCTGCGGCGCCAACACCGTCCGGGGTCGCCGTGGTCATCGTGTGCCATCCTTGCCCGGACGAACGCCCAGCTCGTCCTGTTCGAGTCGGCGCTCGCCGCGGCCGGAGTTCCTTTCCGGGGCAGCGTGGGCGGCACGTTTCTCGCGCGACCCGCCGTCCGTGAAGCACTCGACCACCTCGAGGGCAGGGTCGGACGCGACGGTTTTGAAACCTGGCTCGAGGATCTTGCGCTCGACGCAGTCCGGGATCACGAGATCGCTGCCGAGGGATCCGACACCGCCCACGACGGGACCGAAGGCGAGCGGGAACTTGACCTCGCGATGCTCGCGCGCCTCGGTGCCGACTACGTCGCCGTCGACGCGACCCCTTCGGCGAGCGGCTTTCTCACGTTCCTGCGCCAGGCGCTCCGAGACGAAGCGCAAACGGATTCCGCCGACGGGGTTGACCTACTCACCTTTCACCGCGCGAAAGGTCTGGAGTGGCGCCTCGTCTTCGTGACCGGTATCGAGGATGGTCTCGTGCCGATCGTGCACGCGCGGACGTCTGCGGCGTGGGAAGAGGAACGTCGCCTCCTCTATGTCGCGCTGAGCCGCGCCACGGAGGACCTGTACTGCTCGTGGTCGCGCGAACGCACCTACGCGAGCCGCACGTCCCGGCGCAGACCGTCGCCGTTCCTGGCTGCCGTGGAAGAGGCGTGCCGGTCGGTTGAGAAGGCGCGCGCCTTCGACGTCGACCGCGCGAAGGCGGCGATCGCGTCGACTCGGTCCCAGCTCGAGAACGCTCCTCCGGGAGCCCTCCCGGGATCCGGGTTCGCGGTCGGGAACGACTTCGGCCGTTGAAGCTTTCCGTCGGATACTCCCAAGACGGTCCCCTCCCACCCGGTTCGTCGGGCGCGGGTCTGGCCGCGCGTGTTCACGCCCTGACGTGCGATGGGCAGCGTCCCCGCATCTGGCGCCGGCGGAGGAACTTGCGGGCCAGATCTCCGATCGTGTCAACGCAAGACACGTTCCTGCGTTTCTTCCGTTAAGAGCTGCCCCTTCGTGCCCGGAAGTACTCAACGAGCCCCGCCGTCGAGCTGTCCATGGCCGTCAGGTCCGCCTTCGCCTCCGGCGCGAGCGCGGGGGCGAGGTCTGACGCCATCACCTTGCCGAGCTCGACGCCCCACTGGTCGAACGAGTCGATGCCCCAGACGATGCCCTCGACAAAGACCGCGTGCTCGTACAGCGCAACGAGCTGTCCGAGGACCGACGGAGTGAGCCTGGGCGCGAGGATCGTGGAACTCGGGCGGTTGCCGGGCATGACCTTGTGGGCGATCAACGCGGCGGGAACGCCTTCCGCGAGGAGTTCCTCCGCCGTCCTGCCGAACGCGAGCGCGGCGCTCTGCGCGAAGCAGTTCGCCATCAGCAGGTCGTGCTGGTCCCCGGATTCGCGTGTCGAGTTGGCGAACCCGATGAAGTCGGCGGGCACGAGTTTCCGCCCTTGGTGGAGCAGCTGATAGAAGGCGTGCTGGCCGTTGGTCCCGGGCGCGCCCCAGTAGATCTCGCCGGACTGGACGTCCACCACGGTACCGTCGCGCCGCACCGACTTGCCGTTCGACTCCATGGTCAGCTGCTGGAGGTAAGCCGGGAAGAGAGCGAGACGCTGCGAGTACGGGAGGACCGCGTGGGTCTCAGCCGCGAAGAAGTTGTCGTACCAGAGGTTCAGCATGCCGAGGATGACCGGCATGTTCGCCGCCAGAGGCGCTGAACAGAAGTGCTCGTCCATCGTGCGGAATCCGCGCAGCATCTCTGCGAACCGCGCCCGGCCGATGGCGACCATGAGGGAGAAGCCGATCGCCGAATCGAATGAGTAGCGCCCCCCAACCCAGTCCCAGAACTCGAGCATGTTCGTGGGATCGATCCCGAAGGCGGCGACCGCATCCGTGTTTGTCGACACCGCGACGAAATGGTTCACGACGGCCTCCTCACCGACCCCGAGCTGTGAGAGGAGCCACGACTTCGCGGCACGGGCGTTCGTGAGGGTTTCGAGCGTCGTGAAGGTCTTCGAGCACACAACAAAGAGCGTCTCGGCGGGATTGAGGTCGTGGGTCTTGTCCCACAGGTCGATGGGATCGAGGTTCGACACGAACCGGCAGGTGATCCGCCCATCGGCATCGTCCCGCAGCGCCTCGTAGGCCATCGCAGGACCGAGGTCCGAACCACCGATCCCGATGTTGACGACGGACCGGATCGGGCGGCCCGTTGCCCCGGTCCAGGCGCCGGAGCGGATTCTGTCGGAGACTTCCCCCATTCGTGCGAGGACCCGGTGAACGTCGGTGACGACATCTTGACCGTCGACTCGCAAGTGCGCGCCGGGCGGCATCCGCAGGGCGACGTGCAGGACGGCGCGGTCCTCGGTCGTGTTGATGTGCTCCCCGGAGAACATCGCGTCGCGCCACCGCTCGACGCCGACGCTCGCGGCGAGAGCGATGAGCGTGTCGAAGGTCCCTGGCGCAAGCCGGTGCTTGGAGTAATCGAGGTACAGATCGCCCGCCTCGAGCGTCATCCGACGGCCGCGGTCCGGATCGGCCGCGAAGAACGTCCGCAGGAGCGTGTCACGGTCCCTGCTGTACTGCTCCGTGAGTTTCCTCCATGCCGCGGTGGTCGTTGCCCGGATCGCTTCGGTCACTGTTGTTTCTCCTCGTGGCCACCGAAGGCGTTCCGCTGTGCCGACTGGACCTTGTCGGCGAAGGCGGCCGCGCCCTGGGAGCCGAACCTGGCGTAGAGGGCCAAGGTGAGCAGCGGGGCGGGCACGCCCTCGTCGATGGCCGCGAGACTCGTCCAGCGGCCCTCCCCGGAGTCCGAGACCCGCCCGGCGAACTGGGCGAGGTCCGGGTTGGCCAGGAGTGCCTGCGCGGTGAGGTCGAGCAGCCACGACGCGACGACGCTGCCCCGGCGCCACACCTCGGCCACATCCGGGAGGTTGAAGGCGAACCGGTAGTACTTCGGGTCCCGAAGTGGCGCGGTCTCGGCATCGGCGGTGCGGGCCGCGTCGCCCGCGTCCGCGTTCTGCAGGATGTTGAGACCCTCGGCGTACGCGGCCATGAGCGCGTACTCGATGCCGTTGTGCACCATCTTCACGAAGTGGCCGGCGCCGTTCGGCCCGCAGTGGAGCCAACCCTGTTCGGCCGGACTCGGTTCCGCTGATCGACCAGGCGTCCGGGGAGCCGCTGCCACTCCGGGGGCGAGCGAGGAGAAGATCGGTGCGAAACGAGCGACAATTTCTTGTTCACCGCCGATCATCAAGCAGTAGCCTCGCTCGAGGCCCCAGACCCCGCCGCTCGTCCCGACGTCCACATAGTGGACGCCACGACCGGCAAACCTATCTGCCCGGTCGATGTCGTCCCGGTAGTAGGAATTCCCGCCGTCGATGAGCGCGTCATCGGCCGCGACGAGGCCACCCAGCGCTTCGACGGTCGAACCGGTCACGGCTGCGGGCACCATCACCCAGATGCCCCTCGGCGGCGAGAGCTTCGCCACGAGATCCTCGAGTGACGAAGCCGAGGTTGCCCCCTGCGACGCGAGCGCGTCCACGGCGGCCTCGCTCACGTCGTAGACAACGCACTCGTGACCGCTCCGCATGAGGCGCCGCGCCATGTTCGAGCCCATGCGCCCCAGACCGACCATGCCCAGCTGCATGAGAAGCCTCCCCGTCCGTTCCGGACCGCGCCGGTTCACCGTTCGAACCGCGTGCAAACCTAGCGAGGAACGACAAGCTCCGAGCTACTCGGTGTCGAGGCGATCCGAGCAAGTGAGTCGAGTTCGAGCACCTCGGGTCCGTCCTCTCGCTACGACCCTGCGTTGATGAGAGTTGCTGACGACCACGGTCCAACGGATTCGTGGCTGCCATGCCCCCGCTACCTGCTCGATCGGTGTTTGCCCCGACGGTCCGATCGCGAGCCCGGGCGACCCAGCCGGTCAACTCGGTCCGTCTCGGATCGCCCGGGCGACGCTCAGGACTCCGACTCTGGGCTTCAACTATCCTCGTCGGCGAAAAGCAGCCGGCCGAGGTCCGTGCTCTCGTCGAGGCTGGGCGATCCGGGAAGGGGACGGTCCCTTCGAACCCGGCGGAATGGCACGTTGTCGGTGGAGCTCACAGGAAGACGGTTGCAGCTCAAGACACGGCTGGGAGTGGACAGTTGCCGAGGTTGATTTGACTTCCTTTGCCTTGCACGGAGCCGGAATCACCGACGAACCGCTCCCAGCGAACAAGGCAGGCCATGGTCCGCGCCACCTCCGGAACTCCGTGGCCGACGCGCCCGACATCGTCCAACGCGCCCTCTGCGTCGTAGCGGCGCTCGGTCTGCTCATCCTCGCTGCAAACAACTTCGGTGTCGGGGTGGGTTCCCCTTGGAGGGCGCAGATCTCTCCTCTGGGCTTCGCGTTCGCGCTCGGTCTCGTCGTGGCCTCGTGCAGTGTTCGATCGGCACGGGCGCTCAACGGGGTGATGCTTGCGGTGCTCGGCGTGGCCATCGCTCTCACTGCTGCCGAGACGGCGACGTACGTCCTTGCCCGTCACGGATTCGGCATTGACGAGGGCGCGTTCGTCCAGTACGGCACGCGCCTCCTCCTCAAGGGATTGGACCCTTTCACCCACTCGATGGCCCCGGGATTGCAGCTGTACGGTCCACCACCCGTTCCCACGGCTCTGACGAACGGATCGATCTCCGCGGCCTACGACTATCCCTCGTTGCCGCTGCTGCTCAACGTGCCCTTCTACTGGTTGACCAACGGTCTGCAGTCTGTCTCGGTCGCGGCGGTGTTCTTCCAGTGCGCTACCGCGGCCGTTCTGTTCGCGATACTCCCCGGCCGACTCCGCCCGCTGGCGGTAATCGTCGTCTTCGAGCTTCCGCTCCTGTTCGGATTCGAGATGGGGGGTTCTTTCTACACGATGCTCCTGCCGTTCGCGGTCATCGCGGTCTGGAAGTGGACCGACATCGGCAAGGATGGGCACCTCTCGAGGAGCGACCTTGGCCGCGCGGTGTGCCTCGGGCTCGCGTGCGCGATCGAACAGATCGTCTGGGTCATGGCGCTCTTTCTCATCCTCGGGATCTGGCGAGCCGGGTCCAGCAGGTTGGGCAACCTTGGTTCAGCGCGTCTTACGGCGCGCTTCGCAACCGTCGCGCTCGCGGCCTTCGGCATCGTCAACCTCCCGTTCATCGTTTGGGGAGCGAACGCCTGGTGGAGCGGCGTGATCACCCCACTCGTGCAGCACGCAATTCCCCGCGGTCAGGGTCTCGTCGACGTCACGCTTGTCCTCGGTCTCGGGGGCGGGAACCTCGACTGGTACTCCCGGTCCGCGATCGCCCTCCTGGCGGCTTTTCTCGTCGCCTACGTCGTCTGGTTCCGCGGTCTATGGCGAGCGGGGGTCATCCTCGCCGGTCTGTTGTACTTCGTGAGCACGCGCGCTCTGGACGGCTACTGGCTCGAGATCGCGCCTTTGTGGATCGCTGCTGTCGTTGTTCCGGGACCCGAGCCGGATCCAGCGCCCTTGCCCTGGTGGCCGCCGCGCCGCAAGAGTCTCCAGGTCGTCCTGGCGACGGCGCTCTTCGCCCCGACGCTGGCGTTCCTCGGTCTGGCGTTGAGCGCGACACCTCCCCTGCAGCTGCGCATCCAGTCCGTGAATGTCGAGTCGGCACTGCAGGGCGTCTGGAAAGTCTCCGTTCGGGTTACGAACCGGACGGCTGGTCCCGTGCGTCCGCACTTCGCCCTCGATACGAACGGTCAGTTGAGTCCCTACTGGGCGGTCGAATCGGGCCCGGTGGTCCTCCTCGGCGGCGAGACCGCGGTTTATGCGCTGCGCTCGCCGAACCCACAGGCGAACCTGGCTGTGACGGCGTACTTCGTCGTATCGGCCGTTTCGGCGTCTCCCGACGCCATCTCGACAAGTCAGGTGTTCCAGGCGGTGCACCGACGCATCGTGCTGATGCCGCGCAAGGTGATCGCGCCGATCCCGACCGGGCACTCCGTCATCTTCGAGGCGCAGATCGAAAACGCTGCCGGCGTTCCGTTGTCGATCGTCGGCGTCCCCGTAGCAATGAGACAGTCGGCCGGAGGCGAAGGCGGTCGGTTGCGGGCGACGGCTTCGATCAACGGAGCGCCGACCACCAGAGGTACCGTGACCGCGCTGACCGATGACCAGGGCGTCGCAACCTTCCGCGTGCGCGGCTTTGTCCCGGCGGGCACCGGCAGCGCGTCGCTCTTCTTCCGGAGCTGGATTTCGTCGAAACACTCGTATTCGTACGGCTACTCGAACATCGTCGAGGTGACGTGGTCCTCCCAGACAGTGAAGGACGTGAGTTGAGCCGACGAGTCACCGGGCCGCCGAGGCGCGGGCCGAACATCGGCTAGCGACAGTAGGGCGCTGTGCACCGATCGCCCATCTTGTGGCGCGACGAGAGGAGGCGTGCCCGTCAGGAACCGAACGACGAGAGCGCGACAGCTTGCTTCGGCGGCGTCGGCAAGACGAAGCTGTTCCAACCGCTGAACGTCAGACTGCCACCGCCGCTCCCCGGTTCGACCTCTTCGATCGGGTACGGCGTGCCGGACGTCGCGATCCAGAGCACGTCCCCACGAGAGGACTTGACTCCCACGGCAGCCCGCCCGTCAACCGTCTCATGTCCGACGATCGACAACCCGGGTGCTGCTCCGAGCTGTGCCGCGAGTGGCTTGATGTCGAGGCTGGTCCCGAAACCGGACGAGCCGGAGTTCGGCGTGCTCACCCAGTAGCGGGCGAGCTTCTTGGCCGTGGCCGTCGGGAGCTTGCTCACCTTCTCCCAGTAAGCGGCCGGAGCCTGAAAGTAGTCCGTTCCGTTCACGACCCTGACCTGCATGACCTCTCCATCTACGGTGACGTTTCCTGCGAGATCACCGCTCGCAAAGAGCACGAGATCGACGTGCTCGACTCCGGACGTGCTGATCGAACCAGAGATCCGCACCGACCTCGCCGATCCGAGTGCCTTTGCCGCGGCTTTCACGTACTGCTCGGCAGACTCACTGTGACGAGTCACGGCGCGGCCTCCGGCCGCCGTCAGCAAGAGTGCCAGAGGTACCAGCAGGACAATCCCTCGTCGATGCATCGTTCGCTCCCCCGCGCGTTGTGCCGTGGCTACCCGGATGACACCCGACACGCTATTCGACGACGTCGCGGACTGCTCGTGAACTGGGTCGACCGCGAGATCGCGATTTTCAGAGCGCCCCCGGCAGGATTCGAACCTGCGACCAACTGCTTAGAAGGCAGCTGCTCTGTCCGGCTGAGCTACGGGGGCCCTGGACTCGCGTGCTACATCCACCGGCGCATTGCCGGTCGGACCGGCTCCCATATACCCTGCCACCGTTCGCCCGAGGGAGGTGGGAACTTGCACCCGAGAATTCAGATCGGCATCGACTCGCGGGACCCGGAGGCCCTCGCGCCCTTCTGGGCCGCTGCCCTCGGCTTCGGGATCGGCGAGTTCGACGACGACGGCGTCTACCTGGACCTCGTTCCGCCGGATACCAGCTCGCCCGTTGTCTACTTCCAACGCGTCCCCGAGGACAAGCACGTGAAGAACCGCGTCCATCTCGACCTCTACCTCTCAGACCCCGACGCGAAGATAAGAGAGCTCCTCGCGCTCGGCGCGACTCGGATCGGCGCGCCTCTTTCCGGCGCGGCAGGTGGCTGGTGGCAGGTCATGAGCGACCCCGAAGGCAACGAATTCTGCATCTGCCGCGAGGACTGATACGAGGCCGGTGCGCCTGGCTCCGGACCCCTCGCTCGCAACCCGTGTGCAATGCTGTCTGGTGATCGCGTGACGTCATCTCGACGCGACGATGGTGGCCGTAGCTCAGTTGGTTAGAGCGCCAGGTTGTGGCCCTGGAGGTCGGGGGTTCAAGTCCCCTCGGTCACCCCAAATCGCCGTGTGACCGACAACGGGACTTCCCTAGGGCGCTATGGGAGCCGATATCATGCTCGACACGCGCCTCTAGCTCAATATGGTAGAGCAACGGACTCTTAATCCGCAGGTTGAGGGTTCGAGTCCCTCGGGGCGCACCTCGGAGCGTGTGTTATCACGCCTGATGTGGAACAAATCGATAACGCCTGATGTGGAACGCAGTAACGGCTGATCTGTGACGCAGTAACGGCTGACCATTGACACCTCGGCCCCACCGGCCTCGGCTCTTGAGCA
>Ga0326727_10001342_pt1 | contig 91834 bp, 81 predicted proteins | sample MB2enrmetagenome_FD_207643 | JGI IMG/M metagenome (GOLD analysis project Ga0326727, IMG submission 207643) | Lab enriched peat soil microbial communities from McLean, Ithaca, NY, United States - MB29MY | ecosystem: Environmental > Terrestrial > Soil > Wetlands > Peat | place: USA: New York...
GAGGCCGGGATCAACTGGAAGACCGATCTGCAAATCTTCGAACTGAAGACACCGCCTGCGGTGCTGGAGGCGGTGAAGTCCGGCCAGGTGGATGCCGGCGTCATCTGGGGACCTCACGATCTTCGTGCCGAAGAGCAGGGCCTCAAAGTCGTGATCCGCAGTGGCTCTCTCCAGCCCGGCCATCCCTGCTGCCGCCTTACCGTGCACACGCAGGACGCGCAGACGCGCCGCGTGGTTTGGGAGCACTTCATCCGGGCGATCCTTCGCGCCGAGAAGTTCACCGCTGACAACCATGCGAAGACGGTGGATGACATTGCCAAGTATCTCAAGCTCGATCGCGGCCTTATCGAACGTGCCTACTACAGCGGACATCTCGACCAATCCACCGATCCGAACCTGGCCGGCGTGCAGCGCTTCTGGAACACCATGATCAAGAGCGACTTCGTGGAGTCCAAGCAGGACATCACTCCGCACGTCGAGACAACCATCTACAAGCAAGCGCTGGATGAGTTGGCGCAGGAGAGCCCGAATGATCCCTTCTGGCAAAAGCGCGAGCAGGTCTTTGCCCAGCGGGACAAGTAGCAGACAGCTCTGCCTGGAGTACACGCGATGAGTGCATTACCTGTTTCTTGGCACGGGGAGGATCAGAGCAGATCCGGCCTCGATGTGCGCGCGCTGCAATTCGCCTACGGCGGTGCCGCTGTCTTGTCGGACATCGATCTGCATGTCGCGGAGGGAGAGTTCCTCTGCCTGCTCGGTCCCAGTGGATGCGGCAAAACGACGCTGCTCCGCCTTCTAGCGGGACTCGATCTGCCGGCCGCGGGATCGATCAGCTACAACGGCCTGCCAATCGTCGGGCCGTCGCTCGAGCGGGGTGTCGTCTTCCAGAACTACTCGCTTTTTCCCTGGCTCACGCTGGCGGGAAACATCGAGTTGGCTCTCTCCAAGTCGCATCCGCTGCAGGATGCGACTTGGCGGCGCGCCCACGCACAGGACTACCTTGCGCGCGTTGGGTTAGCAGGGTCGGCCGGACAATATCCCTCACTGCTCTCCGGTGGAATGCAGCAACGCGGGGCCATCGCCCGCGCCCTGGCCCAAGGCTCGCCTGTTCTGCTCATGGATGAGCCCTTTGGAGCACTCGATCCGGTGAATCGGGCCAAGCTCCAGGACCTGCTGCTGGAACTGTGGGCCAGCACGCAGAAGACGGTGGTCTTCGTCACCCATGACGTCGAAGAGGCCCTGTATTTGGCCGACCGCGTCGTGATGCTGGGCTCCTTGCCAGGACGGATCATTCAGGAAGTTGACGTGCCGTTCGAGCGCCCGCGCATTCGCCGTCTCTTCAGCTCGCGCGAGTTCATCGAGCTCTCCGAACGGGTCGACGAACTCTTCCGCGAAGACGTCATGCAACGAATCGAAGCCGATTTCCAACCGGCAATGGCAGAGAGGTAAGCAGATGGCAAGCTTAGGGAGCCAATCCAACCCCGCAGTCACATCCACACTGAGCGCCGCGGCTGAATTGCCTGCTGCAGACATTGTGATCTCGCCAAGACTCTCATGGCCGAAAGCGTTCCGTATCCAGGGCAAGGAAGGCCTGCTCTTCATCGCCGGCCTTATTCTGCTCTGGCAACTGCTCAGCAGCTTCAGCCATTTCTCAGGCAAGTATCTCTTTCCCAGTCCGCTGCTGACTGCGCAAACGCTCTGGGCGTCGTTGCCGGAGCTGCTTGTCGGCACCGTGTACTCATTCCTAATCCTGCTGCCAAGCCTTGCGCTGGCCATCTCGCTGGGGATCGTATGGGGGCTCATCGTAGGTACTACCCCGGCGCTGAACCGCATGTTCTCGCCGTTTGCGCGCTTTGCCTCGCCCGTGCCGCCCACCATTTATATACCCTACGCCATCGCCCTGCTGCCAACTTTCCACACTGCCGCAGGTTTCATCGTGTTCATCGGAGTCTTCTGGCCCGTATTCCTGAACACTGCCAACGGGGCAGGCACACTGCCGCAACACTATCGGGACAACGCGCGAATCCTTGGTCTCGCAAAGATTGAGTACCTGCGGCGTGTCGTTTTTCCTGCAACGTTACCGCAGATCTTCTCGGGTATAAACGTTGGTCTGGTCTTCGCTTTCATCATGCTCACCGTCGCCGAGCTCTTCGGCGCCAGCAAGGGCCTGGGCCGGTTCGTGCAGCTCTACGCAGACTATGCAGATTATCCGCGCATGGTCGCCGGCATTCTCTACACCGGAGTGGTGGTCTGGATTTCCATGGAAGTACTGGAACGCATCAAGAAGCGTTCCCTATTTTGGCTTAAGTAGTGGAGGGAATCATGCCAGCGAACGAAACTGAACTTTTTCAAGCGCTCTCCGATGCAGTGGTTGGAATGGACGAAGATCGCGCCCGCGAACTCGCGAACGAGGCCGTGGAGCGTGGCATCGATGCCTACACCACGATCGAGCGTGGACTTGTTGATGGCATGGGCCGCGCCGGTGAGCTCTTCGAGAGCGAGGAGTATTTCATCCCAGAGCTGCTGCTCTGCTCGGACGCCATGTACATCGGGCTCGACATTCTGCGGCCACACCTGAAAGTGGAGGACGCCAATCAGCGCCGCTTCAAGGTTGTCATCGGCGTGGTGGAAGGCGACACGCATGACATTGGAAAGAATCTGGTCAGGATCATGCTCGAAGCCTCCGGCTTTGACGTGATTGACCTCGGCCGCGACATTCCTGCGCAGCGCTTTGTGGATACCGCAATATCGGAGAACGCGGATGTGATCGCGCTCTCCACCCTGATGACCACCACCATGGATGCGATGGCCGAAGTCGTGGACAAGCTGGACGCAGCCAATCTGCGCGAGCGCTTCAAGGTCATCGTCGGCGGAGGCCCGATCTCGCCGGCCTTTGCCAAGCGCATCCACGCCGACGGATATGCAAACTCCGCTCCGAATGCAGTGAAACTGGTGAAGCAGCTCGCCGGGGTACCCGCCTGATGAGTCATGACCTTATGACTCCGGTGCAGCGCTTTGCCGCCTATGGCCGCGGCGAGGCCATCGACCGCCTGCCCTGTGTGCCCATCGTGGGAAACACGGCAGCGCGCATCGTGGGTGCCAAGGTTTCCGACTTTCGCGGCGACGGAAAACTGATCGCTGACGCACAGGTCGCGGCCTATCAACGTTTCGGCTATGACGTCATCCGCATCTTCACCGACCTCTACACGCAGGCCGAGGCCATGGGGGCACGCGTTCACTATCCGGATGATGAGACTGCATATCTCGCGGCACCTGCCATCGACTCGGTCGAACAGATCGCGACCCTTGAGCCCGCAGACCCGCACAAGGATGGCAACCTTCCAGTGCACCTGGAGGCGATGTCGCGGGCGGTAGACGCGGTCGGCAAGGAGGTCGTGGTCACTGGCGCGCTCACTGGCCCATTCACCACGGCTTCGTTCCTCATCGGCACAGAGACGCTAGTCCGTCTGATGTTGAAGAATCCGGCTGCCGTGCATCAGCTTTGCGAGATTGCGCTGCAGGGCGCGTTTGACTACGCGAAGGCGATTCTCGATACAGGCTCTACGCCCAGTCTTACCGACGCAATGTGCTCCACCACGGTGATCAGCCCCAGGCAGTTCCGTGAGTTTGGCCAACCGTATTTAACGCGCCTCGTGGAATTCATCCACGGCCACGGCCGCTCGGTCACCCTGCACATCTGCGGAAAGACACGGTCGATCTGGGAGCAGATGTGCGAGACCGGCGCCGACTGCCTCTCCATCGACAACGCAGCCGACCTGGGCGAGGCCAAGGCGATGGTAGGCCATCGCGTTCGCCTGATGGGCAATGTCTCGCCATCCGAGACCATGTTGGATGGAACGCCGTCGCAGGTTCGCGAGGCGGTTCGCGAGTGCGTGCGCAAGGCGCATGACAATCCCAAGGGCCTGATCATTGCCTCCGGCTGCAGCCTTCCCGTCGAGACCCCGTTCGCAAACATCGATGCCATGCTCGACGCCGTGCGCGAGATTGGCTGGCCCGTTCACATCGAGCATGAAATGGAGACAGCATGGAAAGCCTGAGCCCCAAGGATCGTCTGCTGCGCGTGCTGCGCAAGGAACCCGTCGATCGTGCTCCGGTCATCTGCACCGGCGGCATGATGAACTCGGCCATCGTCGAGATCATGCAGCAGACCGGGCACACGCTTCCCGAGGCGCACTTTGACGCTGCGCGCATGGCTGCGCTCGCGCGCGACGTGCAGTCCTTCACGGGATTTGAGAACGTCGGCGTTCCATTCTGCATGACCATCGAGGCCGAACTGCTCGGCAGCGAGATCAACCACGGCACGCTCGCCTGCGAGCCGAAGATCGCCCGCGAGGTCTTTCCGACGGTCCGCGACGTGACCTATGGCGACGTCGAAGTGCTGGCGAATTCCGGCCGCATGAATGTGGTTGTAGAAGCAGCGCATCGTATCTCATCGGAGAATCCCGAGGTTCCGGTAGTAGCGAGCCTCACCGGCCCGATCAGCACGGCCGCCTCAATCGTCGATCCCCTCGCTTTCTATAAGTCGCTGCGCAGAGACCCCGAGGGCGCCCACCAGATGCTTGACTACGTTACGCGCCTGCTTTCGGCTTTTGCCAAACGGCTCTTGCAGCAGGGAGCTACGGCCATTGCAGTCGGCGATCCGTCCGCTACCGGCGAGATCCTCGGCCCGGCGATGTTCGAGAAGTTTGCGGTTCGCTACATCAACCAGCTTGCCGACGATGTGCATGCCCTCGGATATCCCCTGATTCTGCACATTTGCGGCGATCTCACGCGGGTGAGCCACTGCCTGCCGCTGTTGCGCTGCGACGCTCTCAGCACGGACGCGATGGTGAACCTCGTCGCACTGAAGAGCGAGTTTCCGCAGATCACCACCATGGGCAATCTGAGCACATACGCATTGGAATGGAACGCGCCGGAGAAGATTGCCGCAGTGACGCGCAAGCTGGTCGCGAGCGGCATTGACATCATATCGCCGGCCTGCGGCCTGAGCACCGCGACCAGGTTGCAGAGCATCCGTGCCATGACCGATACCGTGACCCGGGGAGAGCAGTAGTGGCCACCGTTCACTTTATTCCGCACGGCATCGCTGTTCCCGTCGTCGCTGGTTCGAGGCTCATCGACGCCGCCCGCGCTGCTGGCATCCGCATGGAGACCCCATGCGATGGCGCTGGAACCTGCGGCAAGTGCAAGGCGAAGGTGGGGCGTGAGGCGTTGCAGAGCCTCTCCGGAGATGCACATAAATCGCTGACAATGGCCGAGCGCGATGCCGGCTGGGTACTCGCCTGCCAGGCCACGGTGCACGGCGATCTTCAAGTCGAGCTGGACGCATTCGACTCCGATGGCTTGCAGATCCTCAGCGAGGGCCAGAGGCTTGCGGTCGAGCTCGCCCCATGGATTCGCAAGTCCTATGACGCCGAAGCCGGGACGACGCAGGTTCTCGCCGGCGATCCGTTGCTCGCCACAGAGACGGGCGATACGACGGCTGCGATCTTCGGCATCGCGGTCGACATCGGAACGACAACGCTGGTGACCACGCTGCTCGACCTCCGCACAGGTGCCGAGCTTGGCGTGACATCGAGCCTGAATCCGCAGGCCGTCCACGCACAGGACGTGCTCTCACGCATCAAGATGGGTTCCAAGCACGCCGGCTTGCACAAGCTTCACGCGGAGTTGATCGAAGAGATCAGCAGGCAGACCACGCAGCTCGCCTTCAAGGCCGGTGTTGCGCTCGCGAACATTTACGAGGCGGTCTTTAGCGGCAACACTACCATGCTGCATCTGGCCACGCGTACCGATCCATCCTCGCTCGGCAAGTATCCCTATACGCTCTCGCTGAGCGGTGGCCAGCATGTGAAGGCGCGCGACATCGATCTCGGCATTTCGCCGCACGGCATCGTCTATCTGCCGCCGCTCTTCTCCGCCTATGTCGGAGCGGACATTACCTCCGGCATTCTCTCGACCCGGTTGGCAGAGCAGCCCGGCGTTGTTCTTCTCGTCGACATCGGCACCAACGGCGAGATGGTGCTCTCTGTCGATGGCCGTCTTATCGCTACATCCACGGCCGCGGGGCCTGCGTTCGAAGGCATGAATATTGCCTGCGGAATGCGCGCCAGTCGCGGGGCCGTCGAACTGGTTGCGCTTGGCGAGGATGGCATTCGAGTAGAGACCATCGCAGGCGGCGATCCGGTAGGCATCTGCGGCAGCGGTCTTCTGGACGTCGTTGGCGAGTTGGCGTCGAAATGCGGTCTCGACAAGAACGGGCGCTTCCAGAACAACGGAGCAAGCCACAGCCATCCCTGGCGAGATCAGTGGGAGAGCCTCGACGGCAAGCTCATCTTTCGCATCGCCGGCCCGGTGTATCTCACGCAAAAGGATGTGCGGCAGGTTCAGCTTGCCAAAGGAGCAATCCGCACCGGCATCGAGATGCTTTTGAAGGCCGCTGGCATCGAGGCCGCGCGGGTAGATCGTGTACTCATTGCCGGCTCGTTCGGCTTCCATCTGCGAACGGTAAGCCTCATCCATCTCGGGCTTCTTCCCAAGGAGTTCGGTGACCGCGTTGAGTTTGTCGGCAACACCTCGAAGTCCGGTGCCGAGGCGTTTCTGCTGAGTCGCGATGCAAGGGAAGAGATGAAGCAGATTGTCGCGCAGGTCGAGGTTCTTGAACTGGCCAACGATCCGGCGTTCGAGAAGGCGTTCGTGCGGTCATTACAGTTCTGATTGGGAGATTATGTCAAAGAAGTCCGAACCAACGTGCTCAGATTGCGGCGTGCTGAACTGTTACCGCCAGGACAAGAGCTTTCCCTCCTTCTGCCTCACCCAGACGAGCGATCCCGCCGAACTGGCCGAGGTCGTTGAAGCGTATCGCGGTGATGGCGAGGATGCGCGAATCTCGCGCGCCGCTGCGGAAGTCGAGGGCACCTACTACGGCAAGCTGACGCGTGTTGAAGAGATCGTCGCCTTCGCCAATCGCATCGGCGCCCGGCGCATCGGCATCGCCACCTGCATCGGCCTCATTGAAGAGACGCGCGTTTTCGTCAAGGTCCTTGAGGCACACGGGCTTGAAGCCTACGCCGTACTCTGTAAGGTCGGCTCCATCGATAAGACCGAGGTCGGAATTCCAGACAACCTGAAGATTGTGAAGGGCTGCCACGAGTCCATCTGCAACCCCATCTTCCAGGCAAGGATACTGAACGAGCAAAAGACGGACTTGAACGTGATCGTCGGTCTCTGTGTAGGCCACGACTCACTGTTCATCAAGCACTCCGACGCGCTGGTTACAACGCTCATCACCAAGGACCGTGTGCTGGCGCACAACCCGGCAGCAGCGCTATACACCGCGGGCTTCTACTACAAGCGCCTGCTCAAGCCGGAGGGAAAGCTCTGACTTTGTCGAGAGAGGCAGGATCGTGACGCACAGGGAAATCATCGCGAAGTTGATCGCGCTGGAGAAGACGCCGAGGTTGCCGGTCTCATTGCTCTCCGGTGGCGCTTGGACGCTGAACCGCGATGGACTGACGATGGAGCAGGCGCTTAGCGCGCCTCCGGAGCGGCTGGCCGAGGTCATCGCCCGTACCAACGAGCAGGTGGGCTGCGATATCGTTTGGCCCGGCTCGGGATACCACAACCTCGCTATTCGCGGTGCCGGCGGCATCATCAAGTTCCGCACCAAGGGCACGCCCGATGTGATGGCGCCGCTCGTTCAGGAGCTCAATCAGCTCGATCTATCGCTGACCGGTCGCATGCGGGAGGACGCAGGGATTCAATTGCTGGTCGACACTGCGCGGCTGCTCTCCAGCTCCATCGGTGAGCACACAGTGGTCGGCACCAGTCAGTGGGCACCGTTCACGCTCGGCGGCCTCGCCTTCGGAGTCGAGCGATTGATGCGCGCGGTTTATAAGGACAAGCCTGCCGTCCATGCGGTTCTTGAATTCGCCGCCGAACTTTGCTTCGCTTATCTGGAGCCGTTTATCGACGCCGGGGTCTCCATCATCTCGCTCGCCGATCCCACTTCCTCGGGTGATCTGATCTCGCGCGAGCAGTTCGAGGAGTTCTCGCTGCCGTATCTGGCAAAGGTTGGTGCCCGGGTCAAGGAGCGCGGCGTATGGCTTGTCGTGCACATCTGCGGCAACACCACCAACCGGCTCGACCTGATTCCTTCTGTCGGTGCTGACATCATGTCCGTCGATTACAAAGTGGACCTCGGTGAGGCGCGCCGCCTGCTTGGCGGAAAAATCGCCTTTGCGGGAAACATGAACCCCGTTGCCGTGATGCAAAAAGAGACGCCCTCGGGTGTCGCCGAGTCCTGCCGCCAGGCCATCGCCAAAGCCCATGCGAAGTCAGGTTACCTTCTCATGCCGGGCTGCGACATCCCGCCCAGCGTGCCCATTGAAAACGTCAGAGCCATGGTCGAAGCCGCCCATGAATATTCATTCGCATAGGAAATCATGATGCTTAAAGCAGCGACAAAAATGAGCCCCATACCGGCGCCACCGACGCGGGGCAAAGGTACGGTCTGTATCCAGGGTGGCTACGCGCCAAAGGTCGGCGAGCCGAGAGTCCTGCCCATCTTCCAGTCCACCACATATAAATACGAGGACCTCGAGCAGGTCGAGCGTCTCTTTGCCCTTCAGGAGTCCGGTTACAAATACACCCGCACCGGCAATCCCACACTTGCTGCATTTGAGCAGAAGATCACCGAACTTGAGGGTGGCACCGCCGCTGTCGCGCTCGCCTCCGGACAGGCCGCGAACCTGCTTGCGATTACAAACATTGCCAGTGCGGGCGACCATGTTGTCGCCGCCTCCACGGTCTACGGGGGCACCTACACGCTGCTTCATCGCACGCTACGGCGCTACGGAATTGAAACCACCTTCATCGACCCCGAGTCACCTGAGAAGGAGCTTCAAAGGGCCTTCAGGCCGAACACCAAGCTGATTATCGCCGAGACCATCGGCAACCCGGGGCTCGGCATCCTTGACTTCGACAAGTTCGCATCGCTGGCACGCCGCAACGACGTGCCGTTCATTGTGGACAACACACTGGCGACGCCCATCCTCTGCAATCCCTTTCGCCTGGGCGCCAACGTCATCACTCACTCGGCCACCAAGTACATCGACGGCCACGCCACCAGCCTCGGCGGTGTGGTGATTGATGGCGGCAACTACAACTGGGCCAACGGGAAGTTTCCTGACCTGACGGACGCGGATGACACCTACGCAGACACTCGCTATGTCGAGAAGTTCCCGACCTTCGCCTTCGCGGCAAAAGCCCGCGCGCAGTATCTCCGTGACTTTGGGGCATGCCTCAGCCCGTTCAACGCCTTTCTCTTCAACCTGGGGCTGGAGACGTTGCATCTGCGCATTGCGCGGCACAGCCAGAACGCCCTTGCGCTCGCCGAATTCCTGAGCGCGCATCCCAAGGTGAGTTGGGTTGTCTATCCCGGACTCAAAGGCAATCCGAATCGAGCACGCATCAAGAAGTACTTCCTGCACAACCAGGCCAGCGGCATTCTTACCTTCGGCATCAAGGGGGACGCACAGGCGGCACGCACTTTCGTTCGCAGTCTCAAGGTTGCCGCGCTGGTCGTCCATATTGGAGACGCCCGCACCAGCGTGCTGCATCCCGGCACCAGCACCCACTCCCAGATGAATGCCGAGCAGCAGCGCAGCGCTGGGATCACTCCGGATATGATTCGCGTTTCGGTTGGCATTGAAGATGCGGCGGATATCCTGGCCGACTTCGATCAGGCACTGCACAGTGTTACGCGCAGGAACGGAGAGTGAGATGACAACGCCCGGCACAGAGCAAGCCTTGAGCAACTTCATCCATGTAGACACGTCGCGCTATCTTGGTATTCCGCAGCCCGAGCATGTGAACCCGAAACTCTCCATCGAGATCACCGGGCACTGCTTTCTGCCGCGGCTTGATGATCTTGAAAGCGATTGGGTCGCCCATGTTGCCGCTCCAGCCTTCAAGGTCTATCGCCGGCAGCGAGGCGGATCGGCAATCGACTCCTTCTGCTCCATCGGTACAGGCTCTGGCCTTGATGTTCTTTCGGCGATTGAGGTTCTCGGGGCACGCAGGGTTGGCCTCACTGACGTGCATGAAGATGTTGTCGCGGCTGCCGTTGCCAATGTTGCGCGCAATCAGCGCACCGTGGGCTCCTTGGTCATTGACTCCGGCGCCGGTGACTTGTTGACGCCCCTGCACTCTTACGGTGTTCGCTATGACGTCATCTACGAGAACCTTCCCAACATCCCGTCGCTCAGTGCAGAGGTTGTGATCGAGCAGAAGAACAGCTCTGCCTTTGTCCCGCCCCGCACCGAGGAGATGCCCCAACTGGTGAAGCAGCAAATGCTTGATCTTCACTATCTGGCGCTGCTCCAGGCCAGGGAGTTCCTCAATCCCGGCGGTGCGGTGCTTTCCTGCCTCGGCGCGCGCGTACCCTTGGACGTCTTTCTCGAGCTCGGCAAGCTGGCAGGATATAGGCCATCGATTTTGACCTACGGCTGGAAGGTGCAAGGCGATCCCGAGTTGATCCGGGACTACGGGCACAACCAGGCCTGCGGATTTGGCCCCTTCTATTTCTATCGTGCAGACGCACTGCAAGAGGTCTTCGCCAATCTGGATGCAGGTGACGCCGGCCGAAACGCCTTGGAGATTGAACGTAGCCTGCAAACCCGCCGGACGGATCCAGCCACCGCGTACGCTGCTGTTGAGAATGGGGAGCGCATTGCGCACACTGTGGCTGTTCTGCAATGTGAGCTGAAGTAGCATGGATGAAGCCGCTCCCATCCTGAGACTCATCGCGGCCATCCAGCACCGCCTGCACGAGCGTGCCGCAGTCGACGACGGAGTAGGGCAAGAGGCCGCCCGGGTGCTTGCGTTGCTCGATCATCTCCCTGGACTAGCCGGTGCATTCACAAGGTGCGAGCATCCTTCCACCCGGCACCTGCATGGAGCGCTCGCCGCCGGTGAAAGTGGAGACGCAGAACTGCTCGCCGCCATTCGCCCAGTTGCACTCTATCTTCCCTGGCGCTACAGTTATGCCACACGCGACGACGCACCTGGTTTGGAAGAGAACATGGCGTTTGCTGAGATCGTTGGGCCAGAGGCACCGTACAAGACCGATAGGGTCTGCCTGGGTCTTACTCTCATCGGCCCTGACACGTTTTATCCACCCCACGCGCATCCAGCGATCGAGCTTTACTACGTGGCCTCCGGAACGGCAACGTGGACTGCGAATGGTATTCCGAGCAGGAATTCTCCTGGTGCTTTCATTCTTTATCCCTCGCAAGTGGTTCATGCGATGCACACACAGCAGGAGCCTCTCCTGGCGGTGTACTCCTGGAGCGGCGAAGATGTGAAAACACTTTCCGAGTACAGCCTGTCGGAGCCACACAGAAGGACGGACGGGAGTTGAATGTCCGCGGCAGCGGAGCTCACGACTTACGGCCGATGTCATGCAATTGTTGTTGCACTGCTCGCCCGTTCTGAGTCTTGCTTATCACATTGACCTGTGACGGCATTCCGGGTTATAAACAAGAGGATCATGACGATGACGATGTGTTGCCAGACCGGTTGCATGTGCTGCGCTTGTTGTTGCGGCATGGACCCATCTGGCGCTCGGGAGATCATGGTATAGCACTCATTTAACCAGGATCAGGAAGTATCAGCCCATCCGCCAGCAGTTCAGGCGGATGGGCTTTTTGATTTGGAGCCGTGGATGCCGCATACGTCAGAGCAAGCCGGGCAGCGCGCCGGCGGGAGGATTGGATGGCCGTTCTGTTCCCAATCTTCCTGAAACTGGAAGGCCGCCGCTGCGTGTTGGTCGGCGCAGGTGCTATCGCACGCCAAAAGCTCGCGGGTCTGCTTGACTCGGGTGCTGACGTGCATGTCATCGCACCCGCGGCTGGCGTTGAAATTCAGGTGCTCGCACTTGAAGGACGCCTGACCTGGACGCGAGTGACCTTCTCTCCCGAGCAACTGGCCGGCGCATTGCTGGTGATTGCCGCCACTGGCGACCCAGCGGTAAATGAAGAAGTCTTTCGCGCCGCCCGCGAGCGGGGCGTGCTCTGCAATGCGGTGGACGAGCCCGAACGCTGCGATTTCTTCTATCCGGCGGTGGTGCGCCGCGGTGACCTGCAGATTGCCATCTCCACCGCAGGCAAAAGCCCAGCCCTGGCGCAGCGTATCCGGTGCGAGTTGGAGGAGCAGTTCGATGCAGGCTACGTCGCATGGCTTGAGTGGCTGGGCTCGGTGCGCGAGCTTTTCTTCCGCCGCAAGGTTGAGCCGGAACTTCGCAGGCAGACGTTGCACCGGATTGCCGGACGTGAGGTCTTCGAGCGCTTCCTGGTTGCACGCGAGAAGGGAGCCGGCCGTGGGTAAGGTTTATCTCGTGGGCGCAGGTCCCGGCGATCCCGAACTGCTGACACTGCGTGCGGCAAAGCTGTTGCAGCAGGCTGATGTTGTGCTCCACGACGCGCTGGTGAGCTCTGAAGTCCTTGCGCTGATCGGCCATGCCCGCGTGGTGGATATCGGAAAGCGCTGCGGGACAAAGCTGCTGACGCAGGCCGAGATCAACCTGCTGCTGGTGGACTTTGCGGGGACACATGAGGTGGTTGTGCGTCTCAAGGGCGGCGATCCGACAATCTTTGGCCGAGCGGGAGAAGAGATTGAGGCGCTGGCTGAAGCGGACATCGAATACGAGATTGTGCCGGGAATCACGTCGGCGCTAGCTTCAGCGGCCGCGGCGGGAATCTCGCTGACCGACCGCCGCTTCGCGGCCAGCGTGGTGTTTGCCACCGCGCAACGAGGGCAGGGAGCTGAGGCGCTTGCGTGGAATCGATTGGTGACCTCGCACTCCACGCTTGCGCTGTATATGCCCGGCAACAACCATCGTCAACTGGCGGAGCAGTTGACGGACGCGGGGCTGCCGGGCCAGACGCCCTGCGCCGTGGTCTCGCACGCAGGGCGCGCGACGCAGCAGGTGCGCTGGTGCAACCTGTCCCAACTGGAGCGAATGGAGGTGCTGCCTGCGCCGTCACTGTTGATTGTTGGAGAATGCGCGACGCCTCTGCATCGCTCCGAGAGCTTGGTCGCCACAGATTCATTTGCAAGTGAAGTGAAGCACGAAAACATTACGCGGCTGCTCTAGTCTGCCGCATAGGAGATCACTATGTCCGAAGAGAAACTCGCAACCACGGCTACTCGCCTGGGCCTTTCGCTCGATGTGTGGGCGGTCATCACATCTCTCGTGCTGGCGCTGCTGGTACGCGCTGGCGTGCTGAAGCACGTTCCCTGGTAACCACTGAAAATTGGCACCGTTTCGCCAAAGAGGAGAAGAGACATGGCTGCATCTGTAGCACTGCCGAGCCAGGAGGCTCAAAACCCATTCGTGAGCATCGCCCGCTTCATACCCGGCGTGCTGCTGCTGGCGGCCATTGGCTTTGCCGGCAAGACATTGGAGCAATCCATTAATGGCTATGCCAAGGCACACCACCTCGTCATCCCGAATGTTGAGTACGTGCTGTGGGCAATTGCCATCGGCCTGCTGATCTCCAACACGTTGACGATCCCAAAGCTCTTTCTTCCCGGCATCGCGACCTATGAGTTCTGGCTGAAGGCTGGCATCGTGCTGCTGGGCGCGCGCTTTGTGGTTGGCGATGTGCTGAAGTTGGGCGGCATCAGTATCGGCCTTGTCGTGCTTGAGATCTCCGGCTCGCTGCTGCTGATGACGGCGCTCGGCCGCATCTTCAAACTGCGTCCCAAACTCACTACGCTGCTGGCTGTGGGCTCGGCGGTCTGCGGAGTCTCGGCGATCATCGCTGCCAAGGGCGCCATTGACGCTGACGACGAAGATTCCTCCTTCGCCATTGCGGCCATTCTTGCGCTGGGAGCGATTGCGCTGGTCACCTTTCCGCTGATTGGCCACGCTCTGCACCTGACGGACAACGCCTACGGACTGTGGGCTGGGCTGGCGGTGGACAACACCGCGGAGGCTACCGCCGCGGGCGCGCTCTTCTCAGACGCCGCGGGAAAGGTGGCCGTGTTGGCCAAGACCACGCGCAATGCCACCATCGGCTTTGTCGTCCTCGGCTATGCCATCTATTGGGCCAGCCGCGGGCAGGCAGAGAAGGTGAAGAACAAGGGACGCTTCCTCTGGGAGAAATTTCCCAAGTTCGTTCTCGGCTTTCTTGCCATCTCGCTGCTCGTTTCGGTGCACGTCTTCAACAAGGAGCAGGTCGGCGCGCTGGCGAACCTCTCGCGCTGGGCGTTCTTGCTGACCTTCGCCGGAGTTGGGTTGCGCACAAACTTCCGCGAGATGTCCAAGCAGGGGCTGAGGCCCTTCATTGTTGGCGCGCTCGGTGAGGTGCTGATCGCCGTGCTCACCTTGGGGCTTGTGGTCGGCGCCAACGCCATCTGGAAGCTGTAGGAGTGTCCCCGATGTTTTATGAAATTCCGGCAACGCTGCCGGGCGAGATCGCCGAGTTGGAATCTCTGATTGCAAAGCATCAGCGTGGTGAGTTGGATGCCAACTCGCTCAAGGCCCGGCGCGTTCCGTTTGGCTGTTACGAGCAGCGCAAGGACAACACGTTCATGCTGCGCATCCGCACTACGGGCGGCGCTCTGACTCCCGCGCAACTGAAAACCATTGCGACACTGTCCGCCGAATACGGCGCCAAGGCGATCCACATCACCACGCGGCAGGAATTTCAGGTTCACGACGTGCTGCTGAAAGATGTTGTGACCGTAATGCGGGCGCTGCTTGCTGCCGGACTAGCCACGCGGGGTGGCGGCGGCAACACCGTTCGCAACATCATGCTCTCGCCAGACTCCGGCGTATCGCGCGACGAGCTGTTCGATCCGAGCCCCTATGCCTTTACGCTCACGACGCGGTTGATCGCCGAGGGCGACTCCTGGGTGCTGCCGCGCAAGTTCAAGATCACCTTCTCCGGCAACGAGAAGGACACCGGTCTCGCGCGCTTCAACGACCTGGGCTTCATTGCGGCCGTGCGCGACGGCCAGAGGGGCTTCAAGGTCTATGTCGCCGGAGGATTAGGGGCGAAGCCCGAAGTGGGTCATCTGCTGCACGACTTTGTGCCCGCGGAGGACGTATACCTTGTCGCCACTGCAGTAAAGCGCCTCTTTGACCGGCATGGCAACCGCAAGAACAAGCACGCCGCACGCCTGCGCTTCCTCTGGAACTCGCTCGGCGAGCAGCGCTTCCGCGAACTGTACGCACTGGAACTGGATGCGGCGAGGCAGCAGAACCCACCTGCCTTTACTCCGGTGGCGATTGTCGAAGATCTCCAGTCATCCGGGGTCAAGCCACGCCACGACGAGAGCGTGGAGTTCATTGCATGGAGGCGCCGTTATTGCGCTGAACAGCCCCAGGCGGGGCTGTATTCCGTGCTGATTCCCGCCTTCCTCGGCAACATCAGGAACGAAGACGCCATTGCGCTGGCGGAGTTCCTGGAGCCATTCGGCAATCACATGCTGCGCGCCAGCTTCGGACAGAATCTCCGGCTGCGCAATATTCCTGAGGCGTACCTCGGCAATGTCTATCCCATTGCCCAAAGGATCTCCGAACTCTCCGACGCCCCTGCCCTGCTGGCGAATTCCATCGCCTGCACCGGAGCCGACACGTGCAAGTTAGGCATCTGTCTCTCTAAGGGAGCGTTAACCGCAATCTCACACAAGGTGGCCAGCTCAGGGCTGGAACTCGACCAACTGGCCGACTTCAAGATCAATCTCTCGGGCTGCCCGAATACATGCGGCCAGCACATGATTGCCGACCTCGGCTTCTATGGAAAAGTGGGACGCAAGGACCAGCAAATGTTTCCGGCATATGGAGTAGTGGCAGGAGCGGTGGTGGGCGACGGAGATGCTCGACTGGCACAGAGCCTGGATCGCGTAAGCGCCCGCGACCTGCCCTCGTTTGTTGTTGATGTGCTGAAAACGTGGATTGAAAAGAAGCCCCGCTTCCGCTCCTATGGTGAGTACATCGCCGCCGAGGGAGCGGCCGACATTCGCGCCATCGCCGACCGCTACCGCACCATTCCCGACTTCGACGACGACAAGAACTACTTCTACGACTGGGGCGCGAAGGATGTCTTTTCGTTGGTGGGAATGGGAGTCGGCGAGTGCTCGGCCGGGCTCTTCGACCTGATTGGAGTTGACCTCAAGCACATTGAGACGTTGAATGCGAGCCTCGGCACGTCATTGAGCGAGGAAGAGCGGGGCGAGGTGCTCTACGGCATCACTCTCTCGGCCTCGCGCATGTTACTAGTCACCCGCGGCATTGAAGCGCCGACGGACCACGCGATCTTCGCCAGCTTCGGCAAGCACTTCATCGAGGCTGGGCTAATCGACACAGGCTTCACGCCTCTGGTTGAGTTGGCACAGCAGAAGGATGCCATTGCGCTGCGGGAGAGGTCCTGCGAAGTACTGGCGCTAGCCGAGGCGGTCAAGGCGCTCTATGCAGGTATGGATAACTCGCTGCGCTTTGCAGCTGAGGTGGCGAAGCAGCCTGTTGCCATCCCGCCTGCTGCCGCTCCAATCGACGCCGGTGCAGTACGTGACTATCGTACGGTTGGCTGCCCGACGAACTTCGTCAGGGTCAAGCTGGACCTGGCACAGTTGAAAACTGGAGATCGGCTAAAGGTGTTGCTGGGCGATGGCTCGCCCATTGAGAACGTGCCACGCTCCGTTGCCGCCGAGGGACACAAGGTTCTTTCGCAGGAGAAGACCGGCGATCACTGGGCCATTGTGATTGAGAAGGGTTGATCGAGTGACAAGCATCGGCACCACTTTGAAAGAGCGCATTGGCAATACGCCGCTGCTGCGCTTTGGCCGCATCACTGCCGGCGCCAGCGGTGTGCAGGTGCTTGCCAAGGCTGAGTGGAACAATCCTGGCGGATCGGTGAAAGACCGGGCGGCCTACAACATTGTGAGTGAGGCGCTTGCGGCGGGGAAACTGGGCGACGGCAAGACTTTGCTTGATTCCACCAGCGGCAACACAGGGATCGCCTACGCGATGCTGGGTGCCGCCTATGGCATTCCCGTAACGCTCTGCATGCCGTCCAATGTTTCCGGAGAGCGCAAGCGAATCCTGAGGGCCTACGGTGCGCAGATCGTGTATACCGATCCTGGCGAGGGATCGGATGGTGCGATTCGCAAGGCGCGCGAGATGGCAGCGGAGAGCCCTGAGCGTTACTACTATGCTGATCAGTACTCCAACCCGGCGAATTGGCAGGCGCATTATCGCGACGGAACCGCGGACGAGATCTGGCGGCAGACCGAGGGCCGGGCGACGCACTTCGTCTCCATGCTGGGTACCAGCGGAACGTTCGTTGGCACTTCGCGACGGCTAAAGGAGTTGCATCGCGGACTGCACTGCGTCTCGCTGCAGCCGGACTCACCCTTTCACGGCATCGAAGGTGCAAAGCACATGGAGACCTCCATCGTCCCGAAGATTTATGATCCTGCTGTGGCCGATGGCGAGTTGACCATCAACACGGAAGAAGCGCACGCAATGTGCCGCAGACTTGCTGTGGAAGAAGGTCTGCTTGTCGGCATCTCCGCCGCTGCGGCGATGGTGGGTGCCTTGCAGGTGGCGGCTTCGGCGGCTCCGGGTTCAGTAGTGGTCACCATCTTTCCGGACTCCGGTGACAAGTACCTCAGCGAGCAGTTTTGGGAAGACTCGGCAGCAAAGTAAGAGGAGCAAACATGGCATTGACGATTCCGAAGGCACTACTCGAGCAAGTGCGGGCGCACGGTGAGCAGACATACCCGCATGAGTGTTGCGGCGTGCTGGTGGGTCAGTTCGACGAGGCCGGCGGCAAGACGGTGGAGAGTGCCATTGCCTGCGGCAACACGCGCACCGACTCGCCGGCGAACCGCTACCACATCAGCCCTGCAGAGCTCACCCGCATTCAGCGGGAGTCCATGCTGGCGGGGCGTGACATTGTCGGCTTCTACCACTCGCATCCCGACTGGCCGGCCAAGTGGTCCAGCACCGATCTGGACGAGGCACACTGGACCGGCTGCTCCTATGTGATCACCAGCGTTGAGAAGGGCAAAGCCGTGTTGACCAACTCTTTCCTGCTGGTGGGCGACGAGCAGAGCAAGCACTTCGAAGACGAAGATATCGAAGCAAAATAACAGCGAAGAACATCGAAACAGAAAGAGGAAGAAATGCCGATCAAAGTACTGATTCCCACGCCCCTTCGGCCCTATGCTGGCAAGCAGTCGATTGTCGAGGTTAGCGCTCAGACCGTCGGCGAAGCATTGAGCAGCCTGGTCGCTCAGCATCCCGATCTGCGCAAGCACCTGTTCTCCGAGGACGGCAAGCTGCGCTCATTTGTGAATGTCTATCTGAATGATGAAGACATCCGCTACCTGGCCAAGGATGCCACTCCTGCGAAAGAAACCGATACGATTACCATCGTGCCCTCCGTTGCCGGAGGAGTGTAGGCTGCACAGAATCGAACGACGGAATCCTGGAGAGAGTGAAATTGGCAATCGCAAATGAAAGCACTGCTGCAACCCTGAGCAATGAGGAAATCCTCCGCTACTCGCGGCACTTGATCATGCCCGAGGTCGCGATGGAAGGCCAGCTGAAGTTGAAGGCCGCGCGCGTGCTCTGCATCGGCGCCGGCGGACTGGGCTCTCCGCTAGCGCTTTACCTGGCCGCCGCCGGCGTAGGCACGCTTGGCCTTGTGGACTTCGACGTGGTGGATTACACGAACCTGCAACGCCAGCTGCTCCACCACACTGCCGACGTGGGCCGTCCTAAGCTGGACTCCGCCATTGACAAACTGCGGGCGATAAATCCGTTTGTGCAGGTCGAGCGCTTCGATACCTTGCTCAACAGCCAGAACGCGCTGGAGATCTTCCGCGGGTTTGACATCATCGCCGACGGAACCGATAACTTTGCCACGCGCTACCTTGTGAACGACGCCTGCGTGCTCAGCGGCAAGCCGAATGTCTATGCCTCCATCTTCCGCTTTGAGGGCCAGGCCAGCATCTTCGCCACCGAAGATGGTCCGTGCTACCGCTGCCTCTATCCCGAGCCGCCGCCGCCGGGACTCGTGCCCTCGTGCGCCGAGGGTGGCGTGCTCGGCGTGCTCCCCGGACTGCTCGGCGTCATCCAGGCCACCGAGGTCATCAAACTCATCCTCGGCGCCGGCGAGTCGCTAATCGGCCGGCTAGTGCTGGTCGATGCGCTGGCAATGCGCTTCCGCGAACTGAAGGTGCGGAAGAACCCTGAGTGCCCGGTGTGCGGCACCCGGACGCAGAAGGAACTGATTGACTACAACCAGTTCTGTGGCATCCGCGGCGAGGAAACCGTGGCTGCCCCGGCGGCGAAGATTCCGGAGATTCAGCCGGCGGAGTTGAAACGCCGCCTCGATGCCGGAGAAGACATCTTCGTCCTCGACGTGCGCGAGCCGCATGAGTACCAGATATGCAATCTGCACGGCACGCTCATTCCGCTCGGCGACCTGCCCAAGCGCGTGCATGAGCTCGACTCCAGCCGCGAGATTGTCGTCCACTGCAAGATGGGCGGGCGCAGCGCCAAGGCTGTCGAGTTCCTGCGCCAGTCCGGCTTCAAGCGCGCGTCAAACCTTACTGGCGGAATCCTCGCTTGGGCCGATAAGGTTGATCCGTCGCTGCCCAAGTACTGAGCATCATTAACGTGAAAATGCCAGCCTCCCAGGGGGCTGGCATTTTCTCTTGCACCAAAATACTCAGGCGAGTCCGGGACCGCGCCCCTGCTGCAGCTCCCACAATGCAGCGACGAGCGCATCCACTTCCTCGCAGGTGTTGTAAAGCGCCAGTGAGGCGCGCACGGTGCTTTCCACCCCGAAGCGGCGCAGAATGGGCTGCGCACAGTGGTGGCCGCCGCGCACGGCGATACCCTTGCGGTTCAGGTAGTCGCCGATCTCCTCGGTGCGGAAGCCATCCATCACAAAGGAGAGAACGCCTGCCTTTTCTTTGGCCGTGCCGATGATGCGAAGGCCGGGAATGCGCTGCAACGCCTCGGTGGCGTACGCCAGCAGCGTGTGCTCGTGGCGGGAGACGTTTGCGATGCCCACGCGATCCAGGTAATCGATGGCCGCTCCCAGGCCCACCGCGTCGGCAATGTTGCCGGTGCCGGCCTCAAAACGCTGCGGAGGCGGCTGGTAGAGCGTCTTCTCGAAGGTGACGTCCTGAATCATGTTGCCGCCGCCCTGCCACGGCTGCATGTGCTCCAGGACCTCGGAGCGGCCATAGACCACGCCGATGCCAGTGGGGGCAAAGACCTTGTGTCCGGAAAAGACATAGAAGTCGCAGCCGATCGCCTGCACATCCACCTTCATGTGCGAGACGGCCTGTGCGCCATCCACCAGTACGCGCGCGCCGTGACGATGCGCTGCCTCGGTCATGGCAGTAACGGGCGTAATGGTGCCCAGCGCGTTGGAGACCTGCGTGATGGAGACCAGCCGCGTCCGCGGCCCCAGCAACTTCTCGTATTCGTCGAGCAGGATCTGCCCGTTGTCGTCCACGGGAGCCACACGCAGCCGCGCGCCCTTCTCGGCGCAGAGCATCTGCCAGGGAACAATATTGGCGTGGTGCTCCAGCCAGCTGATGACGATCTCATCGTCCTTCTGGATGTTCTGCCGGCCCCAGCTCTGGGCGATCAGGTTAATGCCCTCGGTGGCGCCACGGACAAAGATGATTTCCCGTGCCGAGCTTGCGTTGAGAAAGCGGCGGGTCTTCTCGCGGGCGGATTCGTAGGCATCGGTGGCGCGCGCTGCCAGTTCGTGCGCGGCACGATGCACGTTGGAGTTTTCGTGCTCGTAGAAGTAAGTCAGCCGGTCAATGACGGACTGCGGCTTCTGCGTGGTGGCGCCATTGTCCAGCCAGATCAGCGGCCGTCCGTTGACGCGCTCTCGCAGGATAGGGAAGTCGCGGCGGATTGCCTCCACGTCGAAGGAGTAGGAGGAGAGATTTAACTCGCGCGGGACATCGGTGGGCGCACCGGCCGGAGCCAACACCGGCACCACGCCTACGGGCTCCAGCGGACGCGCCTGCCGCTCAGGATCATGCGTGGATGGCGCGCGATAGTCGAGCGGGTGCGCGACCGTGCCCGGCAGTTGCGGAGCTTCCGCATCCAGCGGTGCGGCAAAAGGATTCGTCGCCGAAGGCAGCGTGTCTTTGCTCGGCACCGCGGGCAGGGAAGCGTCAGCGGGAACCGGGCCGGGGATCGAGGGCGGAGTGGAGAAGAGCGGCCGCGCCTCTTCGAGGAAAGAGAACGTCGGAATCGCCGAGGAGTCCACCACCCCGAAGGCTGCAGGGACCGTGGGCGATGGCGGCTGCGAAGGCTGCAGTTGCGATGGCGCTACGTCGGTCTGCAACGATGCGGGGATCGCTGCGTAGCCTTCGTCCGAAGGAATCGCGCCTCCGAAGGCCTGCGATGGGGTGAAGAGAATCGCCGGCTCCGGAACGCTCTCCGGCGGCAACGTTTCTGAGAAGAGCGGACGCGCGTCGCGCAGGAATGAGAAGCCCTGCGCGGTGGGCGAGTCTGCTGCGCTGGGGGCGCTCCGCGGCGCAGGGATGGCCTCCGTTGGCGATTGCGGCGAGAGAGCACCACGCTCGCGCGCGGGAACGATAGGTTTTTGTTGGTCGGCGGCAAAGCTGGGAAGCAGTCCCGGCACTGCGGGCACCGTGGGCTGCGGCGGCGTGGCGTGCGGATTCACGCTGACCGGAGAACCGGGGAGCACGGGCGACGCCGGGGCAAGGGAGGTCGGCGGCTGCAAGGCTTGGGGCAACGCGGTGAAGAACTCGTTAGCCATGCGCGCCAGCTCAGTTGGATCAAGAATGCCTGGAGGCACAGCTCCGCCCAGCGGCAACACCGTCGTCCAGCTGCCGCTCTCAGGCCGTGCTACCGAGCTTGAGCGCTCGTCATTTGTACTCATGGTACTGTCCCACTTCCACGTCTTCCAGCAGGGCAATCGCGTCAGTAGTGAGCACAGCGGCGGAGCAGTACAGCGAGACAAGGTAGGAGGCCAGAGCGCGCTGGTCGATGCCCATGAAGCGCACCGAGAGGCCGGGGCTTTGCTCGCCGGGCAATCCCGGCTGGAAGAGTCCAACGACGCCTTGCTTCTTCTCGCCCACGCGCAGCAGCAGGATCTTCGACTTCTGGTCCTTGCTGCGAATGGAGATTTTGTCCGAAGGGATCAGTGGCACGCCGCGCCACGTGATGAAGGGTGATCCGAAGAGCGTGACCGTGGGCGGAGGCACGCCACGGCGGGTGCACTCGCGTCCAAAGGCTGCGATCGTGCGCGGATGTGCCAGGAAGAGCGATGGTTCCTTCCACACCTTGGTCAGCAGTTCGTCCAAATCGTCGGGCGTTGGAGGGCCTTTGCGCGTCTTCAGCTTCTGCGAGTCGTCGACGTTGTTGAGCAGGCCGTAGTCGGCATTGTTGAGCAGTTCGCTCTCCTGCTTCTCCTTCACCGTTTCAATCAGCAGGCGGAGTTGCTCGCGCACCTGGTCGTAAGGATTGCTCAGCAGGTCAGAGACGCGGGTGTGTACATTGAGCACGGCGTTGATGCTGCTGAGCCGGTACTCGCGCGGCTCTTCCGAATATTCGACGTAAGTGGAGGCCAGGGTAGATTCATCCTCGTGGCCGCACGTGGACTCGATCGCCTTCTCTTCATCTACGCGGTTGACGCGGAAGGTGCCGGCCTCAAGAGGCTTCCAATCCAGCAGGCGAACCAGCCAGCGCGGGGTTATTGCCCCATACTGCGGAGCGGTCTTGGTTACGTTTGCAAGTTGAAACGCTGCATTTTCGCCGAGAGAAGCACGTCCGACATTATCAGGCACTGTGGCCTCCTTACTGGATCAAGTAAACAAGATTGTAGTATCTGCAGCACACGGCTGCAATTGGAACAGGCGCGAATGCCTGGCTAGTACTTTCTTACTCTGCGATCCACGCGATCCGACCAGGCATGAATTCCGCCGGTAAGGTTCCAGACCTTGGTGAAGCCGGCCAGGTGAAGCAGTTGCACGGCCTTGGCGCCGCGCGGGCCCATCTTGCAAAGAACGATGATCTTCTGATTGGCGTCGAGTTCGTTGACGCGCTTGGGCAGCTCGGGAAGCGGAATGAGGTGACCGCCGATGTTGGAGGTCTCGTATTCGTCTTCATTGCGCACGTCCAGCAGAAAGAGGTTTTCACCGGTATCCAGTCTCTGCTTCAGCTCTTCTGCTTGAATCTCAGGTACGGGCATGATTGCTCTCCTCGAAACCAATTTGCTTTTCATCCCAAAACAGAAAACCCGCCTGCCAGGTCGTCTTCTGGCGGCGGGTACGATGAGGTGCTGGCTTGTACTGGTGCTTTAGCCTTGCAATTTCCTCACGCCAGAAGACGCGTGCATGGGACACATACACATGCAACAACAGATTGCGGCCTTCGTGGCGTTAGACTTCATGGACATTACGATAGCACTAATCCAATCCGGTGGCAACGGTACTTTGCCGCGGTCCGTTTTCGGACGGTGGCGAAGGGCCCCTGTTCCCGGCGCAGCGCGGTTCCGGTATTCTCGTTAGAACTTTTGTGCTGTGGAGGTACACATGGCTGACGATCAGCTCAACTTCGCAACCCGCCTTGTCCATGCCGGGGAGCGGCGCGGCCCGCACGTGGGCCAGCCGGTTGCTACGCCCATCTATGCTTCAACCACGTTCACCTATGCCTCCATGGCGGAGGCCGATGCCGTGTTCGGAGGCGAGAAGCCGGGATACGTTTACACCCGCTACGCCAATCCCACGGTTTCGGCGATGGAGCAGGCAATCCTTGCAATCGAGGGCGGCGTTGCTGCCTGCGCGTATGCCTCTGGCATGGCTGCCCTTCACGCCGCGCTGTTGGCGTGCGAACTTTCTCCGGGCTCGACGATTCTCGCCTCGCGCGATCTTTATGGCGCCACGCTCGACCTGCTCGTACAGGTATTCGGGCAGTTCGATGTGAAGACCGTGACTGCGGACTTCTCCGAACTGCCGGCCCTGGCAGCGAAGGCGGTGGAAGTGAAGCCGCGCGTGCTGGTTGCCGAGACCATCTCCAATCCATTGCTGAAGCTTTGCGACATTGATGCCTGCGCGGCAATCGCGCGCACGCACCACGCCAGGCTGATTGTGGACAATACCTTTGCCAGTCCGTATCTCTGCCGTCCGCTGGAGCATGGCGCCGATTTCTCCGTTCACAGCGCTACCAAGTACATGAGCGGCCATGCCGACGCAATGGGCGGCGTCGTGATCGCCAGGGAGAGCTTCGATCAGGCGGCGCTGATCAGCATCATGAAGCTTGTCGGCGGCGTGCTGGGGCCGTGGGAGGCGCATGAGATACTGCGCGGCATAAAGACGCTCGGACTGCGCATCGAGCGCAGTTGCGCGAATGCTCATCGCATCGCCGAGCGACTCTCCACGCACCCGCGCGTCGCCCGCGTGTACTACCCTGGGCTGCCCGGGGCAGAGCTGCCGGAGACCTTGCAGCGTATCTTGCAGCCGCCCTATGCGGGTGCCATGATCTCGATCGTGCTGCAGGAAGATTCGCGCGAGGCGGCTTTCCGCTTCATGGATGCGCTGTGCCTCTGTGTGCGCGCCACCAGCCTGGGAGACATCTTCACCGGCGTACTGCATCCGGCGAGTTCGTCGCATCGAGAGATGTCTCCTGCGCGCCGGCGCCAGGCGGGCATCAGCGATGGCATGATCCGCATCTCCGTCGGCATCGAAGATGTAAACGATCTTCTGAAAGACATCGAGCAAGCGCTCGCGAAGTGAAGATTATTGCAAAGCCCCTCTTGCAATCACGATGAAGTTTCGGTAGAGTGACAATTCATGAAGCTGGTTATGCCAATGAGCGCCTGTTGTCACAGCATGTGTAGCTGCTGTGCGTGCGTCTCTGTTGGCATTCGGAAGTAAGTCGGCCGCTTCTTAAGGTTTCGACGAACCCACTGCCAACCGCAGTGGGTTTTCGCTTTCTGGGCGACTTATGGTGGCCCGATCGAGCACGGGTGGCGAAGTGGCTAACGCGGCGGACTGCAAATCCGTTATTCATGGGTTCAACTCCCATCCCGTGCTCCAAGGTTCAAAGCAGGTTGAAGGCGGGACAGCGCATTCAACATCAAGGTCAACCCCCATGCTGCCTGACATCTCGATGACCGGTACGCTCTGTTGCCCATGCACGTGTTGCATGTGTAGAGATGTGCTTTCTGGTATTGGGAGGCAGGGCCGAATGAACTAAGCCCATCGCCGCAGCTGTAGCTTAAGCCCACCGCCAGAGTCTCTGGCCGGTGGGCTTTTCGTTTAGAGGCTCAAACATTGATCGCCGCTCGAGTCGAGCTGCCAAGAGTAAGGAGAGAACGCGAATGGACCGGAACGGCGAACCGGTATCGCGCGATCTTCAGCCTCATCTTCAGAGAAGCGCTCCGCAATGGAAAGGTCACTTCCAATCCGGCGCGGCTGGTGCGACAGCGGCACGAGAACGGAGGACGAATTCGATTCCTGCGCGACGAAGAGGAGGATCGGCTGCGCGACTCGATCAAGAAATTGTTTCCAGAGCATCAAGGCGAACTGACAATCTCCATTGGAACCGGCATGCGCTTGTCAGAGCAATACGGTCTTATCTGGGGGCAGGTGGATTTTGGGCGCAAGGAGGTACACCTTGCAAAAACAAAAAATGGCGATGCTCGCGACGTTCCGATGAACGCAGATGTGCTCGCGGCGTTTCAAAGACTAAAGGAGCACACGGGCGCGAGAAAGGGAGCTCGTGTATTCGAAATCAAGAACCCTCGTTCTTGGTTTGAGACAGCCAGGGACGATGCGAAGATCGAGGGTTACCGTTGGCACGACAACCGTCACACGTTTTGTTCGAGACTCATCATGGCTGGAGTCGGCCTCAAAACCGTTCAGACGCTAGCCGGCCACAAGACGATTTCTATGACGGCTCGGTATTCGCATCTGGCTCCGAACTCGCTCCACGCAGCGGTTGATTCTCTCTTGAAAAAGAATAGGAGGGGCCGAAAGGGGGACGAGCGCCTGCGCCGCGTTGCCACCAAGAGACGGAAAACTCCAACGGACACCACAACGGACACCAGGGATTTGTAGAAAATCGACCGTTTTGGGGCGCGCCAATAAGTGCAATAGAATCAATCAGTTATGGTGCCGGGAGGGGGACTTGAACCCCCACAGAACTTTCGTTCCTGCGGATTTTAAGTCCGCTGCGTCTGCCAGTTTCGCCATCCCGGCAATGGATTGGTATCAACAATTTAGCATGGGTACCGGACCAGCCCAAAATTCCCGGTGCTCAAATCGTCCCCACCCGTTGACGGCTGCTGCAATTCAGAGAGCAAGTTCACCAGCAATCCGTCTCGTCGCGCCTGACCGCTGGGAAAGTTATTCTTCCTGTTATGGCGAGTTACCCAGGCCTCGACCCCGCTCTGCTTTGCATTGTGCTTGGTACTGGAGCTATCGGGATGTCGCATTTCAGTCACTCGGATATTTGGATCGTTAAACAATACTTTGGTCTGTCGTTGTCTGAAGCGTCTGAAACCGTGACAGCTTCCACAACAATCGCAGACATTGGCGGGCTCATGGGCGTGCTTGTGGTGTCCCATCGGGTATACGGCAACCACGGTTGTCGACTGCAAGGGAGGACTGCTGTTGACCCGTGTGGCGGCCGCTGGTAGCGCTGGCTGACGATCTCGAACCGCAACTTGGCGCCGGTCTTCGCCAGCCCCACGAAGCCCGGCTCGTTGAGGATCGGCAGCTCCTGGCAAGCCATCTGCTTCTGGAAGCGCCGCGGCTGTTTTGCAATGATTTCCGTCTTCGTTCCTGGCAAGTTCACAGTCAAGAAACGGCAGGAAGCCTTCTCGGAGCTTACCTTTGCGAGCCGGGATGAATCCACCGCGTCCGCACCCCAAAAAGATGGCCCGCGGTCAACGGGCCTTCCTTTCTGCGTCGGCAGCTGCACCCATCCTTACTGGCGCGCCTCCGGTTGTTCCGTCGAAGCGGCAATCGCGGCAATGGGAGCGGTTTCGGCAACTTCGGGCAGCGGGTGTTCCAGCGCAATCTGCAGCACCTCGTCCATCGAATCCACAAAGTGCAGCTTCATCTCCTGGCGCAGATTCTCCGGCACCTCGGCCACGTCCTTCTCGTTTTCCGCCGGCAGAATCGCTTCCAGAATTCCAGCGCGATGAGCCGCCAGCAGCTTTTCCTTCAATCCGCCAATCGGCAGCACCTTGCCGCGTAGCGTGATTTCCCCCGTCATGCAGATATCGCGGCGCACTGCGATCTTGCTCAGGGCGCTGGCAATCGCCGTCGCAATCGTAATACCCGCCGACGGGCCATCCTTCGGAATTGCTCCTTCCGGCACATGCACATGGATGTCCACGTTGCGGTAAAAATCGCGCGGAATGCCCAGCCTCTGCCAGCGCGAGCGCAGGTAGCTCATCGCCGCCTGGGCCGACTCCTGCATCACGTCGCCCAGCTTTCCGGTCAGCGTCAGCTTGCCTTTGCCGTCGATAATCGCAACCTCGGTGGTCAAGATGCAGCCGCCCACCTCGGTCCACGCCAGTCCCGTCACCAGGCCGATTTCGCTCTTCTCGTTGGCCGGCGTATCGCGGAATCGCATCACTCCCAGGTATCCGTTCAGGCTCTCCGCCGTGATGTTGCAGGAGAATCCTTCACCCTCGCGAACCACCGAGCGCGCCGTCTTGCGGCAAACGTTGCCAATCTCGCGCTCCAGGTTGCGCACCCCGGCCTCTCTCGTGTAGTAGCGGATGATGCCGCGCAGGGCATCGTCCTCAAACCGGATGTTGGCCGCCGTCAGCCCTGCCTGTTCGGTTTGCTTCTTCACCAGGTACTGGCGCGCAATCTCAAGCTTTTCCGGTTCCGTGTAACCATGCATCCGCAGCACTTCCATGCGGTCCTGCAAAGGGCCTGGAATGGTGTGCAGCACATTCGCGGTGGCAATAAAAAAGACCTGGGAGAGGTCGTACTCCACGTCCAGGTAGTGGTCCACGAACATGAAGTTCTGTTCCGGGTCCAGCACCTCCAGCAGCGCCGATGAGGGGTCGCCGCGGAAATCGTTCGACATCTTGTCCACTTCGTCCAGCATGAACACCGGGTTGCGCGTCCCGGCCTTCTTCATCATCTGGATGATCTGTCCCGGCAGCGCCCCGATGTAGGTGCGACGGTGTCCACGAATCTCAGCCTCGTCGCGCACTCCACCCAGCGACATGCGCACAAACTTCCGCCCCGTGGCCTTGGCAATACTCATTCCCAGCGAGGTTTTTCCCACCCCCGGAGGTCCAACCAGGCAGAGGATCGAACCCTTGGGATTTTTCACCAACTGGCGCACCGCCAAAAACTCGAGGATGCGCTCCTTGATCTTTTCCAGCCCGTAGTGATCTTCGTTCAGCGTGCGTTCGGCAAAATCGATATCGCGGATTTCCTTGGACTTCTTTTTCCATGGCACCGCCAGCAGCCAGTCCAGGTAATTGCGGGAGACCGTGGACTCGGCCGACATGGGCGGCATCGCCTCCAGTTTCTTCAGTTCCTGGGTGGCTTTCTCCAGCACCTCCGGCGGCATTCCGGCCCCGTCGATCTTCTTCTTCAACTCGTCGAATTCGCTCTTCTCCCCGCGCCCCAGTTCCTTCTGGATGGCCTTGATCTTCTCGTTGAGGTAGTACTCTTTCTGGGCGCGCTCCATCTGCCGCTTCACCCGCGACTGTATCGTGCGGTCCATGTTCAGCTTTTCGATCTCAATGTCCAGCACGTCGGAGATCCGGGTCAGCCGCTCGGTCGGGTCAAAAATCTCCAGTAACTCCTGTTTCTCCTCGATGGCGAGCTGCAAATTCGCGGCAATCGTGTCGCTCAGCCGTCCGATGTCATCCATGCGGACCGTGGCCGCAATCGTCTCCTGGTTCAGCGATTGGCACAGCTTTACGTACTGCTCAAACAGCGAGGCCACGCGCTGCATGGTCGCTTCCACCTGCGCCGTGATTTCCTGGCTATAGCGGTTCACCCGCACCGACGACATGTAGAAGCCCTCGGTTTCACTCACCTGTAGAATGCGTGCCCGCTCGATCCCCTCCACCAGGACTTTGATATTGCCGTCGGGCATCTTCAGGCTCTGCACGATGTTCACAATGCTGCCAACCTGGTAAATCTCATCCGGCTTCGGTTCATCCACGCCGGGATCGTGCTGGGTGGCCAGAAATATCCTTTTGTCTCCCGCAAGAGCCTCTTCCAGGGCGCGCACGCTGGACTCGCGGCCCACCACGAACGGCGTCATCATGTACGGAAAGATGACCACATCCCGGATCGGCATCATCGGCAGCTTGCGGGTTTCAAACTTCTCTTTGATTATGCTCACGCAGCCTCACTTCCCTTGTGGCAAGCTAATGTGGCAAGCAAAATATGCATTCCGCTCGAACGCAAATTCGCTTCAGTCCCAGCAATCGAGTTCGAGGTTACTACAACGTCATATCGGCGGCAATACACCCAGGTGTCATGCAATCCTGCACCCATACCCAGAAAGTGTCGCATTTGGGAACCCAAAGCCCGCTCCGGGAACTCGGAAACAACCCGTATCTGGAGTCCTGCCATTAGCTTGCAACCGCTCCCGGAACCAAACTGAAACCACCATCGCGCCCGCACTCCCATCCCACTGGCCGCCGCGGCCGGTTCCCGTTCCTGGACAACCCGCCCAAATAAGCAAAAGCCCAACCATGCGCGGCTGGGCGTCTTGCGAATCTTCCGGCTCCATGCGCCCTAGGAAGCCTGCTTCTCAACTCGCGGCATGGAAACCGTGCGCTGTTCCACCATTTCGCGCGTCACCTCAAACTCCTTGATCTTCTTCTGCCCGGGGAGCTGGTACATCAGGTCCAGCATCAGCTCTTCCAGGATCATGCGCAGTCCACGCGCCCCCACCTTGCGATTCAGGGCCTCACGCGCAATCGCCGTCAGCGCTTCCTCGGAGAACCGCAGCTTCACGTTCTCAAACTCGAACAGCCGCTGATACTGCTTCACGATGGCATTGCGCGGCCGGGTCAGAATCTCAACCAGGGCCGCCTCGTCCAGATCGCTCAGCACGCCCATCACCGGCAGGCGGCCAATAAACTCCGGGATCAGTCCGAACTTGATCAGGTCCTGCGGCTGCGCCAGTTGCAGCAACTCGTCGTCACGCTTGTGATGGATGCCTTCATCGCGCAGCGCGTCTTCTCCCGTCCTGAATCCCACGGCGCGCTTGCCAATGCGGCGTTCGATCACTTTTTCCAGTCCCACAAAGGCTCCGCCCACAATGAACAGGATGTTCGTCGTATCCACGGGCGTAAACTCCTGGTGCGGGTGCTTGCGGCCGCCCTGCGGTGGCACGTTGGCAACCGTGCCTTCCAGAATCTTCAGCAGCGCCTGCTGTACGCCTTCGCCGGAAACGTCGCGGGTAATCGAGGGATTCTCGTCCTTGCGTCCAATCTTGTCGATTTCGTCAATGTAGATGATGCCGGTCTGCGCCCGCGCCACGTCGCCGTCGGCCGATTGCAGCAGCTTGAGGATGATGTTTTCCACATCCTCGCCCACATATCCGGCTTCGGTCAGGGTCGTCGCATCCACAATCGCAAACGGCACGTCCAGCATCTTGGCCAGCGTCTGCGCCAGCAGGGTCTTGCCGGTTCCCGTCGGGCCAATCAGCAGAATGTTGGATTTCGACAGCTCAATCTCGCTGGTCCGCTGCCGGTTCATGTAGATGCGTTTGTAGTGGTTGTAAACCGCCACCGCAAGCTTCTTTTTCGTCCGCTCCTGCCCAATCACGTACTCGTCCAGGAACGCCTTAACTTCCTGCGGCTTAGGCAGATGGTTGGGGCCGGTCGCCGTCTGCGCCTCGCTGCGGTCATCCTCCAGAATGGAGTTGCAAACCGCCACGCACTCGTCGCATATGTAGGCCCGCGGATAGTCCGAAGGAGATGAGATCAGCTTCGCCACCGCGTCCTGGGACTTGTGACAGAACGAACATCGCAATACTTCGTCAGAACCAGACCTGGGTCTCACTGACAACTCCTGTTGCGTTCCCGGTTCGCCGGCGATCTAAAAACAGGCCCTCGGCCCTGTGTGCTGCCATCCGTCCAAGTTGCCAGTCCCCGCAATCGCCCGGCCAGGATGCAACCCTGCTCGTCCAGCCTGCGGAGGGCACGGGTGCAGAACACGCACCAACCCGTCCCAATTCCCATTTTCCGCTCAACTCGCCCGCTAGTAAAGGATGGGAACTCGAAAAGCAACCCCTCATTCCCCTTCGGTAACGTTACTCCCGTTATTTATGCTTGTAGATAATGTCATCCACAATGCCATATTCCTTGGACTGCTGGGCGTTCATGATGAAGTCGCGCTCGGTATCGCGCTCCACCTTGTTCAGCATCTGCCCGGTGTGCTTGGCCATCAACTGGTTCATCAATTCCCGCATGCGCAGAATTTCGCGCGCGTGGATGTCGATGTCGGTAGCCTGTCCGGAAATCCCGCCGCCCATGATCAGCGGCTGATGGATCAGGATGCGCGAAGTCGGCAGCGCGTAGCGCTTGCCCGGCGCTCCCGCTGCCAGCAGCATCGCGCCCATCGAGGCCGCCTGCCCAATGCAAATCGTCACCACGTCGTTGCGGATGAATTGCATCGTGTCATAAATCGCCATCCCCGCCGTAATCGAGCCGCCGGGCGAGTTAATGTACAGCGAGATGTCCTTCTCCGGGTCCTCGGCGGAGAGAAACAGCAACTGGGCAATGATCAGGTTTGCAACATTGTCATCAATCGGCGTGCCCAGGAAAATAATGTTATCCCGGAGCAACCGCGAGTAGATGTCATAGGCGCGCTCGCCCCTGCTGGTCTGCTCAATCACCATCGGCACAAGCATAATGATTCTGCTCCTTTAGGGAGTTGGAGCCGCAACCCCGCTCCAGTCCCGGTAAGACCGCTCCCTCATGTTCCCATGGTAAGCCGGAGCGGCGCAGTGCAAAACTTTTCCCGCCTGCCTACTCGGACTGTCCGTAGAGCCAGGTGAGGGCGCGATCGCAGCGCATCTGCTGCCGCACTCCACCCAGTCCGTCCTTCTCCTCAATTTGTTTCCGCAGGGCCAGCGGATTCTGCTTTGACTCCAGTGCCGCCGCCGAAATCTCCCGGTCCAGTTCCTCGTCGCTTACTTCAATGCCTTCCAGCTCCGCGATCTTTCCCAGCAGAAGGTTGGCGCGAACGTCCCGCAGCGCGCCCTCGCGCTGTCCCTCGCGCAGCTTGCTCATGTCCATGCGCTTGATGTCTTCCGCCCTCAGCCCCTGCGCCACCAGCCCTCGCAGTCCGCGTTCCAGCCGCGTGTCAATCGCGTCTTCCACCATCGAGATGGGCACGTCGATGGGAAACTTCGCCGTCAACTGTTGCAGCAGCTCTTCCTTCACCTTGTGTTCGGACTGGTGCTTCCTTTCAACGGTCATCCCCACGCGGATGCCCGTCCGAAGCTCCTCCACCGTGCTCATCTCCGGCTGTCCCAGCTCTTTCACCCAATCGTCGTTCAGTTCGGGAACCAATTTCGTCTTGATGCCCTGGACTTCCACGTCGTAGTGCAGCGTCTTGCCCGCCAGCCGCTTGTCGGCAAAGTCCTCGCCGTAGGTCACGTCGAAGCTGCGCGTCTCGCCCGCCTTGGCTCCGCGCAGGTTTTCGCTGAAGTCCGGCAGCGTATTGTTGCCGCCGATTTCCACCAGCACATCTTTCATTTCCACCGGCTCGGCGCCGGCGTCCTGGCTGGTGCTCTTGAATGCCACCGACCCGTAGTCGCCGTCCGCCAGTCCGCGATCCTCCTCCACGTTGGCGTAGGTCGAGCTCCGCTCGCGCAATTCCGCGATTGCCTTCTCCACCTCTTCGTCGCTGATCGCGACCGCCTCGCGCGGAACCTTGATCTCCTTGTAGCCTTCCACCTCAAACGGCGGCAGCACTTCAAAGACCGCCTTGAAGCGCAGCGGCTTTTCCTCTTCCACCTCAAGCTCCAGCACCCGCGGCTGGGCAACCGGAACCAGGTTCTGCTTCTTCGCCTCCTCGCGGAAGGCGGAAGGCATCAGTTGCTCCACCACTTCCGACTTGATCTCGTCGGCAAATTTCTTCTGGATAATCGTGGCCGGAACCTTGCCGCTGCGGAAACCGGGAATGCGGGCGTGCTTCTGCAGGCGAGCCACGGTGTTCTGCCACGCGCGCGTTACCTCTTCGGCCGGTACTTCAACCAGCAATTCGCGCTCGCAGGGATTCTTGATTGCTTCGGCGGTTACATCAGGGGTGGGTGTCAAATCGGTGCTTGTCAAAGGGATAGCCTTAAGTCTGTTGAAAGATTTGCGGAGGCCGGAGCACGCTCGCTCAAACGGCGAGCACGTACAGCGGCGCCAACGCCAACTGCGACCGTCTCAGTGTATGAGACCAGACAAGCGCGGGTCAAACCGCCGCCCAACAATTTCCACTGCGCCGCTGCCTCCCAACCCCGCCGCCGCCTCTTCTTGCCGCAACCGCTGCTCCTCAACTTGCTCCCGCTGCGGTCTTTGTTCCTGCCTCCTCAAGCTCCAAACCGGGGTTTACACTGGTTCCCTATGCCTCCTGACACCCTCACGGTCTTGCAGCAGGAAGTGGTTGCCTGCCAGCGCTGCCCCCGCCTCGTCGCATACCGCCAGCGCATCGCAGGTGAAAAGCGCCGCGCCTACCTCGACTGCACCTACTGGGCGCGTCCCGTCCCTGGTTTCGGCGACCCCAATGCCCGCGTCCTTGTCTTGGGTCTGGCTCCCGGAGCCCACGGCAGCAACCGCACCGGCCGTCCCTTCACCGGAGATGCGTCCGGCAAGTTCATGTACCCCATCCTGCACCGCCAGGGCTTTGCCTCCCAGCCAGTCGCGCGCGACCACGACGACGGCCTCAAACTCCACGACCTCTGGATCACCGCCGCCGTCCGCTGCGCCCCGCCCGCCAACAAGCCGCTCCCCTCCGAGTTGGCCAACTGCGCCGACTTTACTAGTCGCGAACTCGCCGCCCTGAAGAATCTGAAACTGGTCGTCGCCCTCGGCAAAATTGCCTTTGACGCCTACCTCGGCCACCTGCTCGCCCAAGGCGTCATTGTCCGCAAAGCCGCCTACCGCTTCGGACACGCCGCCGAATACACCATGCCGAACGGCATCACTCTCCTGGCCTCCTACCACCCGTCCAACCAGAACACCGCCACCGGCAAGCTCACCGCTCCCATGTTCGAATCCATCTTTGCCCGCGCCAGGGAACTGGCGGCCACCCCTCCTGCAGAATCGTAGAGGCCCAATCCCTCTTTGCGGCCGACGCCTCCTGCAGCAGTCCGTCGACCGGCTTGCCATTGATCTTCCAGTAACCCTACATTCTCGGAAAATGAACTATCCTGACAATCCTTCCCGACCCTGCGGAACCATTGTCAAAGCAGTAAACTTTGGTTCTTAAAGGATTATCCATCTCGCCAATCGTTGTCCATCCGATGGCCAAGGATTCGGGGGAAATGTAGGAGGCGTCTAGCTCGAAATCAGCGTTGCACGAACCTTGAAACCTGCGAAACCTCGAAACTTTGAAACCTTGTCCTGGGCTCCAGCCGCGCATCGCGAATCTTGTCGATCTCGATCACCGCAATCCACTCGCCCGGCGTCGCCTCCTGCCACACGATGCGGCCATGCAGCAGCCGTGCAATGGCCGCCGCCGGCAGGTCCTGATGGAAGTCGAAGTAGCGGCTCTGCACCTGCGTCCAACCCGGAATGCGCTGGAAGAATCCGCGCGGCGGTTCGTACTTGGTGGAAAATGCCACCACCGCGTCGAAGTTCTCTTCCTGCTGCGCGGCGCGCAGAATCTCCGCGCCGGTAAAGCTTTCCAGCCGCACCACCGTCAGCGGGTTTCGCACGTAGCCCAGGAACGGGCGATTCAATTCATCCGAAGCCGGCCACGCGGTAAGAATGCGCTGCTCAGCGTAGTGCTGCTCCACGTACTGCGCCGCCTGCTGGTGCATGCGCACGAAACTGACCCACGTCAGGTTGTCTTCCGGTGAGATGAACCATGGCGGATTCAGCAACAGCGCCGCCACAAACGCCGCCCCGCACCCTGCAATCCACCACTGCCAGCGCGGCGCGTAGCGTCGCAGCACATTCACCGCCAGCAACACCACCAGCGGAATCGCCGGGATCATGTAACGCGCCAGCAGCGCTCCGCCGACCACGGAGAACTCCGCCGCCTGCGCCAGCACCACCAACCCGAGCAGCAGTTGCACGCGGGGCGGGATGGCGGGCGCGACCGCCTCGGCAGCGGGCTTCAGGCCGTCAGCCTGCCGCGCATTCCACAGCAACAGCAGCGTCGCCGAGGTCAGCACGAACAGGTTCATGTAGCCGCTCGCGTCCCATAGCCGCATCAACCCGGCCAGCAGGATGCGCAGCGGCGTGATCGTGGCTCCCACGTTGTAGCGCAGGTAGTCGGGATTGCCGAAGACGTGTCCGGTGCGGTGGAAGTGATACGCATACCATCCCGCTAGTGGCAGCAGCGCCAGCAGGTAGGAGGCGCACTGCGGCAGGGAGCGCCGCGGCAGGCACCACTTCGCCGCCCACGCCGGCCACCAACGGTAAGCGAACCAGCCCAGCAGGTCGGCGCCAAACAGCGTAAGTGTCACTGCCGCCGTGGTTTCTTTCGCCACCGCCGCCAGGGCCGCGAATGCAATTACCTGCCAGCGCCGCCCGCGGATGTGTGCATCCAGCGTCCACAGCACCAAGGCAAAGGCGGCAATGTCCAGTTGCGCCATCGCCGACTGCGAATACACCGTGGGCGAAAGCGCCGTAAGCACGACGGCGGCCGTCGCCACCGGGGCGCTGGCCACCAGCCGGCCCAGCCGCCAGAGCGCGGTGAACCCGAAGGCCGCCACCAGCAGCATGGCGGTGCGGGTCACCAGCGGCGAGTAGGCAGTGACTTTCCAGCACAGGGCCAGCCACAGCATCACCAGCGGCGGATGAGCGTTCGAGAGCGTGGTATGCGCAATCAGGTCGCCGGTCAGCAGGATGTCGCGCGCAGCGGGAATGAAGTATCCGGCCTCGTCCCAGAAGTAGGGAAGCCCAAGCATCGGAAGATGCAGCAGCCAGAGTGCGGCAAAGATCGCTGCAAACCCCAGCACTCCGGCGGCAAGCGAGCCCGGCGTGGATGCGTGCGGTCTTCTGGGCGCCATGGCCTTAGTGGATGGGACCGCTCTGCGCGTACTTTGGATCGATTTTTATTTCGCCGAAGGTCTGCTCATAGTTCGCCACGTTTTGCTGCAGCATGAGCGCCAGCGCCTTGGCCTGCTGCGGGCTCAAATAGATTCCCTGAAAATTGAGCAGATCGATTCCCGGCCCGTTTCCCGGTAAAGCCTTGCCAAAGGCGAGAAAGAAATCCCACACACTCATGCGGACCTGCACGCTATTGGAATAGCCTTCGCGATAATCGTCGGAGTTCTGAATCCGAATCTCGGTTTGATCGTTGAAGTTAGACATGGGATAGTCTCCGAGAGACAGCCTACCAACTTTGACGCGGAATGGCACGCGGCGGAAGCATTCCGCCGCCCGTGATCCCCTTTGCAGGTTTGCGGCAGATCGGATATGATCCCGTGTCCAGTGGGGCATGTGAGGTGACAATGCGAAGCTTGGAGCAGACGGGGTTCGTCGCGGCGAAGCCGTTTCTGATCGAACAGGATTACAGCCGGTACACGCCGGATCAGCACGCGCTATGGGGTGAGCTGGTGCGGCGGCGAATGGCGCAACTGGAGCAGTGTGCCTGCCTCGAATACCTGGAAGGATGGCGCGTGCTTGGCTTGGAGCAGGAGCGGATTCCACATTTGCCAGAGGTCAGCGAGCGGCTGCAGAAACTTACCGGATGGAAGGTGCAGGCGGTTTCCGGTTTCATGCCCTCGCGGGCATTTTTCGAGATGCTGGAGGCGAGGCTGTTTCCGGCCACCACCTGGCTGCGCAGCCGGGAGTCGATGGATTACACGCCGGAGCCGGACATACTGCACGACGCGCTGGGACATCTTCCCATGTTTGCCGAGCGTAGCTTTGCCGATGCCGTGGCCGAGTACGGGCGCGTGTGCAACTCGATGGAGAGCGAAGAGAAACTGGAACGGATGGTGCGGCTGTATTGGTATACCTTCGAGTTCGGCCTGATCCGGCAGGGGGGTGCGGTGAAGGTGTACGGCTCGGGCGTGGCGTCGTCGCAGGAGGAGTGCACGAACGTGCTCTCCGGCGGCTGCGAGATCCGGGACTTCAGCGTTGCCGAGGTACTGAACACGACCGTAAAGGTAGATGAGATTCAGCGGCGCCTGTTTGCAATCGGCTCGTTTGCCGAGTTGTTAACCGCGATTGAAGAGGCGCGCGCGATCGTGGACAAGGCGTGAAACGAAGGATTCATCCGGCTTGAGTTCGCGTTCGGGCGCGTGTTGCCGGAGGGACGACGAAGCGCCATCGCCCGCGGTGGCGCATTGTTTTCTTCAAGGGTTTTTCCAGAGCGGGTTCTGCCGCTCCCGGCGATAGAATTACGGCCATGGCAACCGTTTCAGGATATCGCGGACGCCTGGCTCCCTCGCCCACCGGGTACTTGCATCTGGGCCACGCGAGCACGTTCCGGCAGGCCTTCGAGCGGGCGCGGGAACATGCGGGCGTGCTCATCTTGCGCAATGAGGATCTGGACCCGCAACGCTGCCGCGCTGAGTTTGCGCGGGCAATGCTTGAAGACCTGCGCTGGTATGGGATTGAGTGGCAGGAGGGGCCGGATGTGGGCGGGGCTTTTGGGCCCTATGCGCAGAGCCAGCGGCGCCAGTTCTACCTGGATGCGTGGAGCAAGCTGTGGCGTGGAGGATGGATCTATCCGTGCTCCTGCTCACGCAAGGAACTGGCCCAGGCGGCCAGTGCGCCACACGATGACAACGACGAGCCGATCTATCCCGGAACCTGCCGCAATCAGAAATCGGATGCGGCGGCTCCGGCCGGAGTGAACTGGCGCTTCCGCGTGCCTGACGGCGAGCGCATTGAGTTTGTTGATCGCCGCAAGGGCAGGCAATCGTTTGAGGCGGGGCGCGACTTTGGCGATTTCCTGGTGTGGCGCCGCGACGATGTTCCGGCCTACCAGTTGGCGGTTGTGGCCGACGACGCGGCCATGCAGGTGAGCGAGGTGGTGCGCGGCGAAGATCTGCTGCGTTCAACCGCACGGCAGATGCTGCTGCAACGGGCTCTGGGGCTGCCCACGCCAGAGTACTATCACTGCGCCCTGATGCTGGACGAGAGCGGCATGAGGCTTGCCAAGCGCCACGACGCCCTCAGCCTGCACACGCTGCGCCGCCAGGGGCAGACTCCGGAACAGGTGCGTGACCTGTCTTTTTCGAAAAAATGTACAGTAGATCGCGCGGAAAAGTGACTCAAGTCACAGAGCCCCTGGTACCCGAAGCCGTTATTATTAGAATGCGCGCGGGCAAGAATTCAATGGCATCAGATCCACCGGACCCGCAGATGCGCAAGGAGACCGTTCGTGGCCTATGTCATCACTGCCACCTGTTTGAAAGACAACCTTTGTGTCGACGTCTGTCCCTCAGAGGCCATTCACCCTTTGAAGAACGAGCCTGCATGGGAGACCGTGCCCCAGCTTTACGTCAATCCTGAAGATTGCATGGATTGCGGCGCCTGCGTAACAGAGTGCCCGACGAACTCGATTTATGCTGTCGATGAGCTGCCCGCCGACAAGCGGGACGCAGTCGCAACAAACGCTGACTATTACAGTAAACAACCCGCGTAATGCGGCCCTGATGAACGTAGCACGCGCCTCCCCGGGCGCCGCGCCCACCTATGCGACGGAAACGAATCATTCCAGCGCGCTCGCGCCGGAATGATTCCCGCCGCGCTCCCATTCCCCGTTGCCTCCGGCCGTCAAGGGGTGGAAAATGCATGGGTATTGATTCGCTTCAGCCCGGAGCGTGAACCTTGAACTATCCACATTGGCAACTTGCGATCCCAGGTGGCATGTTGATCGCGTTGGTCGCGGTGCTCCATGTCTTTATTTCGCACTTTGCGGTCGGCGGAGGCTTCTTCCTGGTCGTGACCGAGAGTCTGGCACGGCGCCAGAAGGATGCGGCGCTGCTCGACTACTGCCGCCGCCACTCCAGGTTCTTCGCCCTGCTTACCCTGGTCTTTGGCGCCATCAGCGGCGTGGGCATCTGGTTCACAATCGGACTGGTAAGTCCGGAAGCCACGTCAACGCTCATTCATACCTTTGTGTGGGCTTGGGCAATCGAGTGGGTCTTTTTCTTTGTGGAGATCACGGCGGCGATCCTCTACGCCAAGACTTGGGACAGCCTGCCGGCCCGCGATCACCTGATCGTGGGCTGGATCTACTTTGTGGCGGCCTGGATGAGCCTGTTCGTCATCAACGGGATTCTTACGTTCATGCTGACGCCCGGGCGCTGGCTCCAGACGCATAGCTTCTGGGATGGGATGTTCAATCCCACGTTCCTGCCCTCGCTGCTGGCGCGCACGGCGGTGAGCGCGATCCTGGCCGGCATTTTCGGCTACATCACCTTGCCCAGGCTCGAAGGCCGCGAGAAAGTGGCTCGCTGGGCGGCGCTGTGGATCATTGCCGGAGCGCTGGTGATGCCGCTGGCGCTGTGGTGGTACTTTGCCCGCATTCCAAAATTCTCCCAGTTGTATCTGGATGGAGCTCTGACGGGGGTGCGCCATGCCGTCAGGGGCGGGGTGGGGTTTACCTTGCTGGCGCTGGGGATCGCGCTGGTGTGCGGGGTATGGAAGCCGCGCTGGATGCGGGCTCCCGTGGTGGCGCTGCTGCTGGTCTGCGGCCTGGGAATGATCGGCGCGGGTGAGTATCTGCGCGAATTTGTCCGCAAGCCGTGGGTGATCAACCAGGTGGTGTATGCCAACGACTTGCGCGCCGCGCAAATCGGGACGATACAATCCAACGGAGTCAGCCACACCGCGAATTTCCTGCTGACGGACGACACGACAACTGCGGCCTACGGAGAAAATCTCTTCCAACTGCAGTGTGGAAGCTGCCATGCCGCCGCCGGCTATCGCGGCATGAGGCGGCGCGTCGATGGCTGGGATGCCGAATTCGCGGCCGATGTTCTGCAACACATCCAAATGATGCACGGGACCATGCCTCCGTATGCGGGCAACGAAGAGGACCGCAAAGCCCTGGGAAACTACCTGTCGTCGTTGAATCCCGCCTGGAAGTTCAAGATTACGGACGCGAATCGCCTGGAAATTGGCGAGAGGGTGTTCGCCTCCCGCTGTGGGCACTGTCACACGGTGAACGGAAAATTCAGGCCACTGCGTGGAGTGTTTGAAAACCAGACGCCGAGCCAGGTACAGGACATGTTCCCGGTTTTGGGCGCAATGAGCAGCGATATGCCGAACTTCAATGCGCCCGACGATCAGGCCCAGGCACTGGCATTTTTCATTTCGCACGAAGCCAGCAAGCCGATATCGGTCAAGCCGGCTCCAGAGGGGATGCCGGCCGGTGGCAATCACTCGCAATTGCTCGGTCCAGTCCAGTCCAGGCGGGAGGTGCGCTAATGCGGACGATTCCAATTCCCCACGTCGATCCTTTGCCGCTGCCGGGCCCGGTGTGGCTGTTTACGGCGCTGCTCCTGGTGGTATTCACCCTGCACCTTGCGGCCATGAATTCCGCCCTGGGAGGCGGTCTCTGGGCGCTGTGGAACTACTTGCGTGGACGCCACTCCGAACATCCGTATTCGCGCCGGCTGGCGAGCGAACTGGCGGCCATGCTGCCAACGTTTCTTGCTTTTACGGTGACTCTGGGAGTGGCGGCGCTGCTGTTCGTCCAGGTCCTTTTCGGAAATTTCCTCTACACCAGTTCGATCCTGATCGGGGTGCTGTGGATGGCGGTGATCCCGCTGGTGATGCTGGCCTACTACGGTTTCTATTACTTTTCCTACACGGCGGAAAAGGGCACCACTAGCGCCGGATTCGTGCTGGCGATCTCAGTCTGCGTGCTGCTGGGTATTGCATTCATCTACGTCAACAACATGACCCTGATGCTGAGCCCGGAGCGCTGGCTCGGAATGTATCGTGCCCATCCCAACGGATGGAATCTGAATCTTGGCGACCCCAGTTGCTTGCCGCGCTACCTCCACATGGTGAACGGTGCGATTGCCTTGTTCTCCGCGATTCTGGCGCAGGCTGGCATGCGCAAAATGAAGGTGGATGCCGGATACGGGCGCTGGCTGGTACAACGCTCGGCGCTGGTGTTTGCCGCGTGCACCGGACTGCAGTTCCTGTTTGGAATGTGGCTGCTGCTGGCGATTCCGCGCGAAATCGCAATGGACCTTCTGCGCGAGCCGCTGGCAGGTGCGGTCTTTGGGCTGGCGCTGATCTCGGTCATTGCGGCCATGCTGCTGATTCTGCTGGGGAGTCTCTCGGAAAAACCGGGTCCGCTGGTTCATGTGGGTTTTGCCATGTCACTGCTCACGCTGTTTCTGATGGTCTGCCTTCGCTCCCTGCTGCGGCTGGCTGCGCTGCGGCCCTACGCGAATCTGGACGCATTGTCCGTGCGCCCGCAGGCTGGGGTGATTGCGTTGTTCCTGGTTCTATTTGTGGGCGGATTGGCGACCGTGGCAACCATGCTCTGGCTGGTGGCGAGGAGCCGGAAAACGCGCGCCGGCGTGGCTGCGCCGTCCTGATGCCCGGCGGCGGTCACCGGGAACCGGGCGGCGCACAGGCCGCCCGTAATTTTATCTGCAGGATGGACCGCGGCAGGTGAAAAAGAGTTGCAATCAGTCCTCGAAAAGGTTGACGCGGCTTGCCTGGAAGACGCATACTTATACGGTCATCTGAATAATAATGCTTTCCCGGGAATCCTATGTCAAAGCTATCGCGTCAAAACCTGATTCTGGATCTCGTGCAGCAGGAGCCGGTGGCCAACCAGGAACAGTTGCGCAAGCTGCTTTTCCGGCAGGGATTTGATGTGACCCAGGCGACCTTATCGCGGGATATCAACGAACTGGCCCTGGTGAAAACCGCGGCAGGCTACAGTATTTCCCGCGGCGACCAGCCATCGGAGCCTGGATATCACTCGGCGGGGCGGTTGGTACGCGAGTTTGTGATCGAGGTTCGGGAGGCGCAGAACCTGCTGGTGATCAAAACCGCCACCGGTTCGGCGCAGCCGGTGGCGGCTGCGATCGACTCGGAGGGATGGGCGGAAATCGTGGGCACGGTGGGCGGCGACGATACGATCCTGGTGATTTCGCAGAACAAGAAGAGTGCACACCGGATCTCGCTTCGGATCAAGGGAATGATGCAGTGAGCGCGGCGAAAGTAAAGACCGCGGTGATGGGGGTCACGGGGTACGCGGGATTCGAACTGGCGAAGCTGCTGTTGCGGCATCCGCGAGTGGCAACACCGCTGTTTCTTTCGCGTAGCGGCGAGGCCGCGGGGGCCCAGTTGGAAGGCTATTACCCGGAAATCGGCGGCACGGAGAGCTATCCGCTGGTGCCGTTCTCGTGGGAGTTGCTCAAGTCTTTCGGGATTGAAGTTCTGTTTCTGGCGACGCCGCACGAGCTTTCGCGGGAGTTGGTCCCCGAGGCCCTGGCGAGGGGATTGCGGGTTGTCGATTTGAGCGGCGCGTGGCGGCTAAAGCAGGCTGCCAACCGCGCCGTGTATGGGTTCGAGGATCAAAACGAGGAGTTGGCCGCGGAGTTGGACCGGACGGCGGTTTATGGGCTTCCGGAACTTCATCGCGACGAGATTCGCGAAGCTGTTCTGGTGGCCAACCCGGGATGCTATGCGACCTCGGTGATTGTGCCTTTGGCGCCGCTGGTGCGCTCAGGACTGGTGGACACCGCGCGCGGCGTGGTTTGCGATTGTAAGTCGGGCGTTTCCGGCGCGGGCAAAAAGCCCACGCAGAAAACGCATTTCGTGGAAGTGGCCGGCAATTTTTCGGCCTACTCGGTTTTTGGACATCGTCATACGGGCGAGATTCTGGAACAGGCGGGACTCTATGCAGACGAACTTATCTTTACCCCACATTTGCTGCCGATCCCACGCGGCATTCTTTCGACGATCTATCTAGGGCTAACCAGGCCCGTGACTGCGAAGGAAATAGAAGCCGTGTTGCGAGAGTTCTACAGCGGTGCCCAATGGATAAGAATCTTTGAGCATGGCAAGCTGCCGCAGATTCAATACTCGCTGCACACGAATTATTGCGATGTGGGGTTTCAACTGGCCCCGGATAGAAAGCGTCTCATTGTGGTGTCCTGCCTGGACAACCTGATGAAGGGCGCGGCCGGCCAGGCGCTGCAGAACCTGAACGTGATGTTCGGGTGGAGCGAGAGAGAGGGATTCCAGTGATGAAGCTCGTAGTGAAAATTGGTGGTGCGGCGCTGGAGGACAAGGCGCTGCTGAAGAAGTGCGCCCAGGCGGTTGCCGATCTGGCAGCCGAAGGGCACAAGGTCGCGGTGGTGCACGGTGGCGGCAAGGCGTTGACCCAGACACTGGCGCGGATGGGCAAGGAGTCCACCTTTGTAAACGGGTTGCGTGTCACCGATTCGGATACCCGCGACGTGGCCCTGATGGTGCTCGCCGGACGCGTGAACAAACAACTGGTCGCGGCGATTACGGCGACAGGGCAGGCCGCGGTTGGGCTGTGCGGAGGCGATGGTGCGGCGTTCCTGGCCCGCAAGAAGAAGACCAAAGGAACCGACCTGGGCTTTGTCGGCGAAATCAGCTCGGTGGATTCGCGCTGGATCGAGGCAATCTGGGATAACGACGGAATTCCGGTGATCTCCAGCCTTGCTCTCGGCTCCGATGGAGAGTACTACAACGTGAACGCTGACCAGATGGCTTCGGCATGCGCCACGGGCTGCCAGGCCAACGCGCTGATCTTTCTGACCGATGTTGCAGGAGTGAAGGGCGCCGATGGGACGGTGATCCGCTGGCTTTCGGCGAGCGATATCCCGCGGTTGGTGAAGACCGCCGTGGTCTGCGGCGGAATGCTTCCCAAACTGCAGGCTTGCCAGGATGCGTTGCGTTCGGGCGTGCACCGGGTTCGCATTCTGCCGGCGCTGGAAGCCGAGATGCTGCCGGCGTTCTACCAGACAAAGATCGAGTGCGGCACGGAGGTCATGGCGTCGTGAGTTTGAGCAAGGTAAAGAAAGCGGAAGAGAAATATCTGCTCCACACCTACGATCGTCATCCCGTTCTGCTGACGCACGGCAAGGGTGCATATTTGTTTGCCGATGACGGCGAGAAGTATCTGGACTTCCTGAGCGGAATCGGCGTGATGGCCCTGGGCTATTCGAATCCGTCGATCACCAGGGTTCTCAGGGAACAGGCGGGCAAGCTGGTGCATGTCTCCAACCTGTTCTACACCGAGTTTCCTTCGGCGCTGGCGCAGAAGCTAGCCAAACTCTCGGGTTTGGACCGGGTATTTTTCTCCAACAGCGGCACCGAGGCCTGGGAGGGCGCGCTGAAGATTGCGCGCGCCGTAGCCAGCAGCAAAGGACTGAAAAAACGGACCCGGTTTTTGGCGCTTGAAAACTCCTTTCACGGGCGCACCATGGGATCGGTGGCGACCACGCACACGGAGAAATACCGCAAGCCATTTGCCCCGGTGATGCCGGGCGTGACGTTTGTGAAGTTCAACGATGTTGCAGATTTGCGGCAGAAGTTTGACGAAGACGTATGCGCTGTCTGCATCGAGACCATTCAGGGCGAAGGCGGCGTTCATCCGGTGAGCCTGGAGTTCCTGAGCACGGCGCGCGAGCTAACCCAAAGCAGCGGCGCCTTGTTGCTGCTGGACGAGATTCAGTGCGGCCTGGGGCGCACGGGAAAGATGTTTGCGTACCAGCATTACGGCGTAAAGCCGGACCTGGTCACGCTGGCAAAACCGCTGGCGGCAGGGTTGCCTTTGGGAGCGATCCTGGTGACCGAGGAAGTGGCGGGAGCGATCCATCCCGGCATGCATGGCACCACATTTGGCGGCGGGCCGCTGGCCTGCGCGGTGGCGCTGGAGGTGTTGAGGATCATCGCGGACGAGAAGATTCTGAGCCATGTAAAAGAGGTGGGTGGATATTTTCTCGAACTTCTGCGGCAACTGGATGCGCGCCACGGTTGCATTGTGGATGTGCGCGGTGTGGGGCTGATGCTGGGCGTGGAGCTGGATTCGGCCGACCTTGCCAAGGCCGTGCAGAAGACGATGCTCGACGACAAGATCATCATCAATCGCACCCACGAAACGGTACTGCGTTTTCTGCCGCCGTTCATAGTGACGAAAAAGCAAGTGGAGTTGGTAGTGAAGACGCTCGATCAAATTCTGACCTCCTGCGCGTCATCTGGCGACGCTGCGCCTGCAACCAAGCGCAGCCCTCGGCAGAGGCTCCCCAAGGCAATAGCGAGCGGCGCCCAATGAAGTTCCCGGACTTCGATCCGGATCTGAACGTCCAGGAGGAAAAAGCCATGGCAACACGACCCGTGGAAAAGAATATTGTGGACAATGCCGTGCAACCGCCGGTGCTGACCGATCTGACATCGATGAGTGAGTTGACCCCCGCCGGAGCCCAGGGGCTTCTGGAACTGGCAGTGCTGATCAAAGCCCGGCCCGCGGATTTTCGCACGGCGCTGGCAGGAAAGCAGATCGTGCTTTTCTTTGAGAAACCATCGTTTCGCACCCGACTGACCTTTGAGTCCGGCATCTACTCGCTTGGAGGCCATGCCATGTTCGTGGATCAGTTGACCTCGCGCATCGGCGAGCGCGAGCCACTCAGCGACATGGCGCACAACCTGGAGCGCTGGGTGGATGCGATGGTATTGCGCACCTTTGCCCACAGCACGGTGACTGAGTTAGCGCGCTTCTCGTCGATTCCGGTGATCAATGCCCTGAGCGATTTCGAGCACCCATGCCAGGCGCTGGCCGACTTCATGACCTTATACGAACGATTCGGCGACCTCGGCAAGGTCCATCTGGCGTACGTGGGAGACGGCAACAACGTGTCCCATTCGCTGATGCTGGGAGCCGCGTTGTTTGGCTGTCACATCGTGGTGGGAACTCCCAAGGGGTTCGAGCCGGATGACGGCGTGCTGGCCGCTTCACGCGAGATCGCGGCCGAGACCGGCGCAACCATCCAGGTGGTCAACGATCCTAGAGAAGCCGTCGCGGACGCCGACGCGGTCTACACCGACGTCTGGGCCAGCATGGGGCAGGAAGCCGAGATCGCGGAGCGGGCGCGGATTTTCGCGGGCTTCCGAGTGACGCCCGAATTGATGGCAAACGCCGCCGCGGGGGCTGTGTTCATGCATTGCCTGCCGGCGCATCGCGGCGAAGAAGTGGACGCAGCGGTGATCGATTCACCCTGCTCGGTTGTGTTTGACCAGGCGGAGAATCGCCTGCACATTCAGAAGGCGATCCTTCTGCAGCTATTGGGAGGAGGCGTACGCCGTTTCCCATCAAGGAGTATGAATGTCTAAGAAGAAGGTTGTACTGGCATATTCGGGCGGTCTTGATACTTCCATCATCATCCCGTGGTTGAAGGAAAACCATGATTGCGAAGTGATCGCATTCGTGGCCGACGTAGGCCAGGGCGAGGACATGGAAGAGGTCGCGGTGAAGGCGATCAAGACCGGCGCATCCAAGGTTGTGGTGAAGGACCTGCGCGAAGAGTTCCTGACCGACTATGTCTGGAAGTGTCTGCAGGCTGGCGCGGTGTACGAACATAAGTATTTGCTGGGCACTTCGATGGCACGTCCGATTATTGCCAAGTATCAGGTGGAGGTTGCGCTGGCCGAGGGCGCAGAGGCAGTGGCGCATGGTTGCACCGGCAAGGGCAACGACCAGGTTCGTTTCGAACATGCGTTCCAGGCACTGGCGCCGGAGTTGCAGATCATCGCGCCGTGGCGCGAGTGGACGCTGAAATCCCGCGAGGAGTGCATCGAGTACGCGGAAGCGCGCAAGATTCCCATCGTCGCCAGCCGTACCAAGATTCACTCGCGCGACCGCAACATCTGGCACCTTTCACACGAAGGCGGCGAACTGGAGGACCCAGCAAACGCGCCTCTGGATACGACCTGGCAGATTTCCAACTCGCCGCAGTCCGCTCCGGACCGGGTGGAAGAAGTGGAGATCGGCTTTGAGAAGGGCGTGCCGGTTGCAGTGAACGGACAGGGGATGCCGGCGGTGCAACTGCTGGAACTGCTCAATGAAATCGGCGCCCGCAATGCGATTGGCCGTATCGACCTGGTTGAGAATCGCTTCGTCGGCATGAAGTCGCGCGGCGTCTATGAGACTCCCGGCGGCACCCTGCTGCTGCTGGCGCATCGTGAACTGGAAGCACTTTGTCTGGATCGCGATCTTTCGCACTTTAAGCAGCATGTCGGGCTGAAGTATGCCGAACTCGTCTACAACGGGTTGTGGTTCACGCCTCTGCGCGTCTCGCTGGATGCATTTGTCGCATCCACGCAGGCGGAGATGACCGGCACCGTGAAGCTGGCGCTTTATAAGGGCAATGTTGGCATCAGCAGCCGCAAGTCCGATTATTCGCTGTTCAATGCCGACCTGTCATCGTTCACCATGGGCGAGAGCTACGATCAGAAGGATGCCGCCGGCTTCATCAAGATTCTGGCGCTGCCCGCGCGTGCCCGGGTGCTGAACGCGAGGAAGAAAAATGCAGTTGAGGTGACGAAGTGAAGATGTGGTCCGGGCGGTTCAGGCAACCGCTCGATCCTGAATTTGAGCGCTGGCAACGATCGTTTCCCTTTGATCAGCGCCTTCTCCAGCAAGAAATTGCAGCCAGTCGCGCGCACGCCAAAGCCCTGCTCGCGGCTGGCGTTCTTTGCCAGGACGAATGCACGACCCTGCTCGGCGGCCTGGACGCACTGGCCCATGCAGGCCAGGATGTCCTGAACGACGAAGAGGCCGAGGACGTTCACCACTTCGTTGAGAAACACCTGCAGCGCATCGTCGGGGAAACAGCGCTCAAACTGCATGCAGGGCGCAGCCGCAACGAACAGATTGCAACCGACTTACGTTTGTTCGTGCGCGATTCCTGCGACGGCATTGACAGCCTGCTGCTGGAATTGGTGCAGACGGTGGCCCAGCGTGCCCGGCAGGCGGGGACGGCCGCGATGCCCTCCTACACCCATCTGCAGCGCGCCGAGCCGGTGTTGGTGGCGCACTGGCTGCTTGCCTATTGCGAGATGTTCTTGCGTGATGCCGAACGGCTGCGCGATTGCCGCAAGCGGCTGAATTTCTGCCCCCTTGGCTCGGGAGCCATTGCCGGTGCGACGCTGCCCCTGGAGCGCGGGGTGGTGGCCAGGGAATTGAACTTCACGGCTCCCACCGCCAATAGCATGGACGCGACCAGCGATCGCGATTTTGCGATTGAATTTGCGCAGGTGCTGGCGATCCTGGCGGTGCATCTAAGCCGATGGGCGGAGGAGTTTATTCTCTTCTCGACCTTGGAGTACGGCTTTGTGCATTTGCCGGAGAGCTACTCGACAGGTTCCAGCGCGATGCCGCAGAAGCAGAATCCCGATGGACTGGAGTTGATTCGCGGCAAGGCGGGAAAGATCCTTGGCGCCTCCCAGCAGTTGCTGATAACGCTGAAGGGACTGCCATTGGCTTACAACAAAGATATGCAGGAGACGCAGGAGCCTGTCTTTGCGGTGGCTGAGACCGTAACCATGATGTTGCGGATTGCCGCGGGCTTCATGCGCGAGGTGCAGTTCGATTATGATCGTATGGCGCGGGCCGCAACCTCGGGCTACATGAATGCGATGGCCGCTGCCACGTACCTGGTAGGCAAGGGCGTGCCGTTCCGCCGGGCTCACGAAATTATCGGCCGGGCGGTTCGTCTTGGCATGGGGCAGGGGTTGGAACTGGACGAAATGGCGATTGCCGATCTGCGCTCGGTCAGCGCGGCATTCGACGAAGATTTTTACGCCAGCGTAACCCTGGAGGCCGTTCTGGACTGTCATGATGTAAGCGGCGGTACGGCGCGCCTGAAAGTGGCCGAGGCGCTGGCCGCAATGGAGCAGCAGGTGAAGCAGTGGCAGGAATCCGAGGCGGCCGATGTACGCGCGTAAGGCGTTTCTGCCGGATGCGGAGCAACTCCGCGGGTTGATTGCCGGCTTCTCCTCGGATGGTTCGCTGCTGCCAAGATCGCTGGCAGAGATCTGCGAGAACATTCGCGACTTCACCGTGGTGGTGGAAGGCGAGGAACTGCTTGGCTGCGGCGCGCTGCATCTGTACGGCACCCACCTGGCGGAGATCCGTTCCATTGCCGTGTGGCCGAACTACCAGGGAGCCGGCGCCGGGCGTCTGCTGGTGGATGCGTTGCTGGAAGAGGCCGAGCAGCATCATGTGGAGTGCGTCTGCCTGTTCACACGCATCCCGGAGTTTTTTGCGCACCTGGGGTTTGGCGAAGCAAAACGTGAAGAACTGCCTGACAAAATTTACAAGGATTGTGCGATCTGTCCCAAACTGCATGAGTGCGACGAGGTGGCAATGTATCGCGGCGAGTTACCGCAATTCGCGATTTTGCCCAGGCCCGCGAAGCTGCAACTGAGGGTGGGACAGCCGCTGGTGAAACTGGGACGATGAATCCGCATGGGCCGGACGAGCCGGTATACCTTCCCGCGGGATTTTTGTGGTCGGCTGCCACGGCCGGCATCAAAACAAGTGGCTACAGCGACGTAGCGCTGGCGGAAGCTCCGTTGGGCGCCAGCGCGGCAGCCATGTTCACACGCAATCGCGTGGTGGCCGCGCCGGTAGAAGTGGGCCGGGCGCATTTGCGCAAGAGCAAGGGCCGGGTGCGCGCCGTGCTGGTCAACGCAGGCAACGCGAATTGCGCCACCGGCAAGCCCGGAATTGCAGCCGCCGAGCGCAGTTGCGCCGTTCTGGGCGCCGCATTGGAAGCCGCTCCGCAATTCATCATCCCATCATCGACGGGGATCATCGGCGTACCGCTTCCCGTAGAGAAGCTGGTTGCCGGGGTGCCCGCGCTGGCTGCCGGCCGCGCCGGTGATGTGGACGCGCTGCGATCCTTTGCCGTGGCCATCATGACCACCGACACGCGCATGAAGCTGGCCTCCGCGGAATTCGCGGTCGGCAAGAAGACCGTGCGTATTGCCGGGGTGGGCAAGGGATCGGGGATGATCCATCCGAACATGGCAACCATGCTCGTCTACCTGTTCACCGATCTGGAAGCGGAGCCAGGAGCTTTGCAGGGCTTGCTGAAGGCTGCGGTCGATCCGTCATTCCACGCGATCTCGGTTGATGGCGATACTTCGACGAACGATACGGTTCTGCTGCTGGCGTCCGGCGCGAGCAAGGTGCGCCTGGCAGCCGCCGGCGTGGCCAGGAAGTTTGCAGAAGCATTGCGTGGCGTATGCGCCTCCCTCGCGGAACAGATTGTCCGCGATGGCGAGGGCGCAAAGCATTTGGTTCGGCTGCAGATCCATGGGGCAAAGTCGGCGGATGAGGCTCGCACGATTGCCCGCTCGATCGCAAATTCTCCCCTGGTCAAAACGGCATGGGCCGGGAGCGATCCGAACTGGGGACGAATTCTGTCGTCGGTTGGCAAGAGCGGGGTCGCGGTCAATCCGGCAAAAATCAACATTTTCTTCGGTGAACAGCAGGTCTGCAAGAGTGGGATGGCCCACCGCTTCAACGAGAAACAGGCGCACGAATATCTAAAGCAACCGGAATTCGAGATCAGGATCGAACTGGGGCGCGGCAAGCACTCGCTGGAGTTTCTCACCTGCGATCTCACAGTGGAGTATGTGCACATCAATGCCGACTACTCCACGTAGCGCGGGTGGTGTACTTGGTGGGTTCCGGGGCTCGCAAGCGGCGGGCCCTTCGTGCGATAAAGACTCATGACGCATGCCCGGATGGTGGCGATGGCGGAGGCCTGGTTGCGGCGTTCGCGCTGCGGCATTGTACTCAGCGAGCAAGGCTGCTCCAGCGGTGAAATGCCGGACGCAATTGGCTGGAAGGGCAGGAACCATTCCATCGTGATCGAGTGCAAGATCAGCCGCGCGGATTTTCATGCGGATGCGGCCAAGGGATGGCGCAGGAATCCTGAAATTGCGCTTGGCTGCGAGCGCTACTACGCCGCCCCGAAGACACTGCTCACGGCGGACGAGATGCCGGAGGGATGGGGATTGCTGGAGGCCGGGGGGCGCGGGCTGCGGGTGGCGAAGAAGTCCAAGCGCAATCTGCGGCAGCCTGAGGGACTGATGAATGAGATGAACCTGCTGCTGGCGAGCCTGCGCCGCGTGGAAGTGCGCATCGAGCCCCAGCGAATCAGCGATTTCCTGAAGTGGAAGAACCGCCTGGCCGGCTATAACGGCGGCGCGCTGCCGGAGGGCATTCTGGCTCCCGAGCAGGAAGAGAACTCGCACCTGGTATGATCCCGGTTCTGGCTGCCGTACAATTCAAGAATCATGTTCGCAAAGATCCAGCGCATTCATTTTGTCGGCATCGGCGGCATCGGCATGAGCGGAATCGCCGAGGTGCTGCTTACCCTGGGATACGGCGTCAGCGGCTCCGACCTGCGTGATTCCGCGACCACCGAGCGGCTCAAAAAGCTGGGAGCCCAGATCTTTGTCGGCCACGCTGAATCCAACGTTCAGGGAGCCGAGGTGGTGGTGACCAGCTCGGCGATCGCGCGCGACAATCCTGAAGTTGCCGAGGCCCGCAAACTGCACCTGCCGGTGATTCAGCGCGCCGAAATGCTGGCTGAGTTGATGCGCCTGAAGTACGGCATCGCCATCGCGGGAATGCACGGGAAGACGACGACCACCAGCCTGGTCGCCGCGGTCCTGGCCGCCGGGGGGTTGGACCCAACGGTCGTGGTGGGCGGACGGGTCGATTCGATGGGTTCCAATGCACGCCTCGGCACCTCGCAATATCTGGTCGCGGAGGCCGACGAGAGCGATCGCTCATTCCTGAAGCTCTCGCCGATTCTTTCCGTGGTTACCAACATCGATCGCGAGCATATGGACTGTTATCGCGACATGGAGGACGTGCAAGCCACCTTCGTGGAGTTCATGGGCCGGGTACCGTTTTACGGAACCGTAGTAGCTTGCGCGGACAACGAAGCCCTGCGCAATCTGCTGCCGCGGGTGGAGCGCCGGGTGCTCAGCTATGGCCGGCGCGAGGATGCCGATTTCCGCGCGATCGACGTCATGACGGAACATGCGCCGGGAGCGATGCACAATAGCTTCGCGGTGGATTTCAAGGGCCGCGATCTGGGACGGTTCGATTTGTTTGTTCCCGGGGTTCACAATGTCCTGAACGCGACTGCAGCTATCGCCGTGGGTATGGGGTTGGAAATTCCGGTGCCGCTCATCCGGGAAGGCATCGCGCAATTCCGCGGCGTGGATCGCCGTTTCCAGCAGAAGGGAAGCGCCGCCGGAGTTCGCGTTGTGGATGACTACGGTCATCACCCCACGGAGATTCTGGCAACGCTTGCCGCGGCGCGGCAGTGGCTCGGTCCAGAGGGTCGTATCCACGTTGTTTTCCAGCCGCACCGCTACACCCGCACGTACCTGCTGATGGATCAGTTTGTCTCGGCGTTTCCAGATGCGGATCGCCTCCTGGTGCTGGATATTTATGCGGCCAGTGAGCAGCCGATCGCGGGTGTCAGTGGGCTCGCCCTGGCGCGGATGATTCATTGCAAAAACGGGCAACCCGCTGAATTCGCGGCCAATTTTGATGCCGCCATTGACGCGGTCGTCGAGCAGGCACAACCTGGCGACGTGGTGCTGACCTTGGGGGCGGGTTCGGTTTCACAGCTTGGTCCGCGGATACTGGAGGCGCTCGCGAGACGTGAGCAAGCCGCCGGAGCCTGACCCAGCCTGGGGGGCGAAGCGGTCGAGGCGCCGGCGCGGACGGAGAGCGCCGCGCCATGTTGCCGAGTTAAGGACCGCACGGGGGAGCCTTCATAATCAATAGATGAATTCACGGCAAAAGCAGGTATAGTGAGCGGATAAGGCGCTTGCTGCCTGCATTATTCCTATGGCGCGCAATCAGGAACCATCTTCCGACGATCCCCTCTACCGCCGTGGCCAGGCGGGCGGCAAGTCCTTTGTGGACGATGCCCTGCCGCCCGATGCCGGACTGATGGACGACGAGGACGAGGACGAGGACGAGCAGCAGCAGTTTCGTCGTGCCAGCAAACGCGTTCCGGTGCGGCGTGGGACGCTGCCCCGTAAGATGGCGTCGCGGGTGCGGGCCCTGGTAGTTGCGCTGCTGGTGATGGCGGCGCTGGGCGCAGCCGGTTATGAGGCCTACAACTTTGCTCTGCACTCCCGGCGCTTCCGGGTACGCAATGAATCGGACATCCAACTCGCAGGCGAGGCCCTGAACTCGCGGACGCAGGTTTTGGAGAAGATGCACGAGGACATTGGCCGGAACATATTTCAGATTTCGCTGGCGGAGCGCAAGCAGGAGTTGGAGAAGATTTCCTGGGTTGAGTCCGCTTCCGTCATGCGTCTGTGGCCGAATCAACTTCGCGTGACGGTGAAAGAGCGTATTCCGGTGGCATTCATCGCGCTTGGTGAACACATCGAACTGATCGATGCCCAGGGCGTGCTGATGGAGATCCCGGCGGGCGTCCAGAGCGACTACTCATTTCCGGTCATCACGGGAATGAATGAGAGTGAGCCACTCTCGACGCGGGCGCCGCGCATGCGAACCTTCATGCGTCTGATGCGCGAACTCGACGGTGGCGATGGCCTCACGCAGGCCAAGACGCAATATTCGCGCGATGTGGACGAGGTCGATCTCTCCGACCCGGAAGACGTGAAGGTCCTGGTGAAGGGTGGTTCCGGGCCGATTCTTCTGCATCTGGGCAGTGAGGATTTTCTGCCGCGCTTCATGGTGTTTCTCTCGAATGTGCAAAAGTGGGAACAGGAGCGCGGTAAGCTGGAGTCAGTCGATTTGCGCTATGGACGAGAAGTGATTCTGAATCCGGACCGGCACGCCCCCCCGTCGCCGCCGCCCCCGCAAGCCGCAAAAGGCGACCCCGCGCCACGGCCACACGGGCCCGGGAAGAAAACCAAGAACGGGCACCTCGCGGAGAAAAAGCCAAAGTAGATGGGTAAGCGAAACGAAAACATCATCACGGTCATCGACCTGGGAAGCGCGAAAACCGTGGCGCTGGCGGTGGAAACGACGGAGGCAGGTCTGCGCTATCGCGGTCATGGCATTGCGACTTCGGCGGGCACCCGCCGCGGCGTGATCGTGGACCTGGAGTCGGCTACCAGGAGCGTGTCAGAGGCGGTGGCGAATGCGGAAAAATCCAGCGGGCTCACGTTGGAGTCAGCCGTGGTTGGCGTTAGTGGCCCGCACATCCATTCCGTCAACAGTCACGGCGTGATCTCGCTGGGTCCGAGGGCGCGCGAACTGACCAACGCGGACGTGCAGGCCGTCGGAGACCGGGCGCGGGAAATTTCGATTCCGGAAGACCGCGAGATCCTGCACCTCCTGCAGCAGGAATTTGTGGTGGATAACCAGGAAGGCGTGCGCCATCCGGTAGGGATGATGGGCCGCCAGCTTGAGGTGCGCGTGCATGTCATCACGGCAGCGCACTCGGCGGTTCAAAACGTGGTTACGGCGTTGAACCGCGCTGGAATGCACGTGGAAGATACGGTGTATGAGGCACTGGCCTGCTCCGAGTCGGTGCTGCGTCGCGATGAACGCGATCTGGGCGCGGCGGTGATCGATATTGGCGCCGGCACGTCCGATATCGCCGTGGTTCAGGAAGACGTGATCATCCATTCGGGAGTGGTTCCGCTGGGAGGAATCAATTTTACCCGTGACGTAGCCTATGGCCTGGAGACCCCGCTGATCGACGCCGAAAACCTGAAGTTGCAGTTTGGCTGTTCGATGGTCACCCGTATTGGCGAGCAGAATGAGATTGAGGTGCCCTCGGTTGGCGACCGCCCGCCGCGCATGATGCGGCAGCGAGACCTGGGCGAAATCCTGGAGCCGCGGGCACGGGAGTTAATGGAACTTCTGCGCAACAACCTGCGCCACGCGGGGGTCCTGGAAATGCTCGGCGGAGGCATCGTGCTCACCGGCGGAGGAGCGCGCCTGCCCAGCCTGACTGAAAGCTGCGAAGATATCCTGCGGCGTCCGGCGCGCGTCGGCTTACCGATGGGAATGGCGCAGCTTCCCGTGGAGTTGCAGGAGCCCGAATTCGCGGCTGCGATCGGAATGGTTTTTTACACCCAGCGCGCGCGCGTTTTGAAGAGTAAGGAAGAGAGCGGGTTTGGCGCACGCCTGCGAGCGCTATTTGCCCGTGGTTACACCGATTGATCCAGAGGGCGCGATGGCGCGCCAAGGCGAGGGGGCAATGACGGAAGAACAGGACATCCGGATTCAGTTTCACGAGGACGTGCGCAACAACGCCAAGCTCAAGGTAATCGGCGTGGGCGGCGGCGGCAATAACGCGGTCAACCGCATGATCGAGACGGGCGTGGAGGGCGTCGAGTTCATTGCCGCCAATACCGACCTGCAGGCGCTGCAGATGTCGCGCGCGCCGAAGAAGTTGCAGCTTGGGGTAAAGCTCACCAACGGTCTTGGCGCCGGCGCCAATCCCGAAGTTGGCCGCCAGGCGGCGCTGGAAGACACGGACCGCATCATTGCCGCCCTTGAGGGCGCGGACATGGTGTTTGTAACCACCGGCCTGGGTGGCGGCACCGGTACTGGAGCTGCGCCGATCATCGCCTCGCTGGCCAGCGAAATGGGCGCGCTGACCGTGGCCGTGGTCACCAAGCCATTTGCCTTTGAGGGCAAGCGGCGCATGGGCCAGGCCGAGCGCGGACTGAGCGAGCTGATCGATTCCGTGGATACGGTGATCGTCATTCCCAACGAGAAGTTGCTGGCCGTCGCTCAAGATGCCGGCTTCTTCGAATCCTTTCGCGTTGCCGATGACATTCTGCGCCAGGCCGTACAGGGCATCTCGGACATCATCACGATCCCGGGTATCATTAACCGCGACTTCGCGGATGTGAAGGCGATCATGGCGGGGATGGGCTACGCCGTGATGGGGACTTCCACGGGCAGAGGTGACCGGCGCGCCGTGGAGGCGGCGCAGCGCGCCATCGCTTCACCTCTGCTGGAAGCCGGGGCCATCGACGGCGCGCGGGGAATCCTGTTGAACATTACCGGCTCCACCTCGCTCAAACTTGCCGAGGTGTATGAGGCCTCCACCATTATCCAGAGCGCTGCCCACGAGGACGCCAATATCATCTTCGGCGCCGTGCTCGACGAGAAGATGAAGGATGAAGTGAAGATCACGGTGATTGCCACCGGATTTCGTTCCGAACAGCGGCACAATTCGCGCGAGAGGATGGCGGCCACGTCTGCCGCGATTCAGCAGGCGCGGCAGGCGCAGTGGGTCACGCCGCCGGAGCCGCAGATCATGCGCCGCGCCGATGATGCCTACGAACTGCAGGCCCCAGGCGCGGAATCACACGTTGCGCCCAAGGCAGAGCCAGGCCAGGTTCCGGTTCCTGCCGCCGTGCCATCCCCAGAGAATCCGCAGCCGGCCCCGCCCGCGACCCGGGTCTGGGAGGCAGTGCAAGCCACCCGTCCGGCGCCTTCACTGGAGGCTCTGAACGCGGAAGATGAGCACGACGAACTCGATGTTCCGGCGTATCTGAGAAAGAAGAATCCCGAGGTCGAGTAGCGGCGCAGATTGTTGCATGGATATTTTCAAGGGGATTCCGGCAGCGAATTCCTGAATTTGCTCGGCGGCGCCCTCCGGGCTGAGCTAGAGTTGAGACACTCGGTTGCGGAGGGTGGGGCCATGAGTCGTTGCCAGCGGTGGAGAGGCGTGCAATCGTTTTCCTGCATTGCGCTCTTCGTGTTGCTGATTTCTTCCGCCGCCTTTGGGGGCATTTATCCCTCGCCAGTCAACGTTGCTGTGACCGGTGCAGATGCCGTTGCGGTGGGCGATTTTAACGGCGATGGCAAGCTGGACATCGTGGTAGCCGATGGCGCAACCAGCACGGTGGAAGTGGTTTTGAACAGCGGCACGGGTACGGTTGGTTCCGTTGTCTCTTCGGTTTCCGGAGTTTCCGCGCCCAGTTCGCTGGTGGTTGGCGATTTCAACGGCGACGGCAAGCTCGACATTGCGCTGCACAACAGGTTTGATTTGAACATCGTTGTTCTACTGGGAAATGGCGATGGAAGCTTCCGGGCGCCGACCAAGACCGCAACGAGCGGCAATGGACGCCTGGTGGCGGGCGATTTCAACAGCGACGGGCATCTTGATCTGGCCACCGGCGGCCAGGTCTTCCTCGGTAAAGGCGATGGGACATTCCTGGCGCCGCTGACGGTGAACTACGGCGGCGCGTTTTACGCCGCGGCCGATCTTAACAGTGACAGCAATCTGGACCTCATCGGCAACGACGGAACTGGTTTTTCAGTGCTGTTGGGCAAAGGCGATGGGAGTTTCCAGGCGCCCAAGTCAACGCCGATTCCCGGAACCGTACGCAGCCTTGCAGTTGCGGATATGAATGGCGACGGCAAAGCCGATGTGGTTGCGGGAGTGGACACGGGCAGCGGCGGCCAGGTTCAGGTCTATCTTGGCAACGGCGATGGAACTCTGCAAGCCGGGCTGAATCAGGCCACGTCGGTGACCGATCCGTACGAGATTTCCATCGCCCGGTTTACGGGCGACGGGTACGAGGATGTGGTGGTGGCAGGGGGCATCGCGCAGCCGGAGGCGTTGTTGGCGGGTACCGGCACGGGCAGTCTCAAGCCGGAAATTCTGCTGCCCCTGGGATTTGCCGAGAAGGTTGCGGGCGCGTCGCTGGCCGCGGGTGACTTCGATGGCAACGGTGTTCCCGACCTGATCGCGCCTTCAGCGGTGAGCAACAAGCTGCTGATTTGGCTCTCGAAGACCACCGGAGGGTTTGCGGCGGCAAGTGTGTATCCTTACTCCGGCGGGTTGATTGCCTCCGCGGATTTCAACGGGGACTCGCGTCCGGACGCAATTTTCTCCACCCTCTCCAGCGGCAAAGTTGGGGTGATGCTGGGCCAGCCTGGCGGCACCCTGGGGGCTCCCATCTATAGCGTCCTGACCACCGCGCCCATTGCTGGCCTGATTCCCGCCGATCTGAATGCCGACGGCATGATCGACGTTGTTTTCTGGACCGCGAGCGTGACCGCCAACAACGTCACCACGGCTGGTTCCACTTACGCCGCGCTGGGCAAGGGCGATGGCACATTCCAGGCAGCGACCGTGGTTTCGCAAAGCCTTTCCACCCAGGCTGTGGTGCTGGATCTGAATGGAGACGGTTTTCCTGACGTCGCCGACCTGGACACGGTTCCTGGCAACGTCGCTGTATTTCTGGGCAAGGGCGACGGCACCTTCGGATTCGAAATAGGCTACCCGACCGCCCCGGGAGCGATCTACCTCACAGCGGGAGATGTGAACGGCGACGGTCATCCTGACCTGGTCACGGCGGGCGCAGGCGGCGTGGATCTTCTGCTGAACAATGGCAACGGAACCTTTGCCTATTACACCGTCGTCAGCACCGCCGCTGCTTCTGTGGCGGAGTTGGTGGATGTGAACGGTGACGGAAAACTCGATCTGGTTGTGGTCACCGGCTCCGGCAGCGCCACAATGGCGACCGTTTACCTGGGTTCTGGCACCGGCACCTTCAACCAGGCTTCGGTATTTCCGCTGAACGGTGCGACCCGGCTCAATTTCGCGGATATCAACGACGATGGATTGCCGGACATTGTGGCCGATGAAGGACTGGCCACCGGCGTGTGGCTCAACACCCAGGCCGGAACCTTTGCCAAGGTGGGCGATCTTCCCCTGGGAGGCCCGCTGGCGCTTGCCGATATCAACACCGACGGTCTGCCGGATCTTCTCCAGGTATCGAGCGCACGCGACTTCCTGACTCTGGCCTACAACCAGATCGGCACCATTGGAGCTGGAGACTTCACCATCAGTGCCTCACCTGCGTCCCCCAGCGTCGCTGCCGGGGAGAGCACGACCATCGCGCTCACGCTGGGATCACTGAACGGCTACGCGGGAGTGGTCGCACTCTCCTGTTCGGGACTGCCACCGTTCGCGACCTGCACCTTCTCTCCCGCGCGGGTAACGATCCCCGGGACAGAGGTCGCGGCCACGCTTACCATCCAGACCTCGCTGGACTCGGTGAGTTTGGGGCAAGTGCCGCGGCCTTTGCCCGCTCGCCGTCTGCATTGGGCCAACTCGGGATTTCTCCTGTGCGGACTGATGCTGACCGGCGCGGAAATCAAGCGCCGGCGCCTGCGGATTGTCCTGCTACTGCTGCCGCTATTCTCGCTTCTGCTGTTGGCGAACTGCTCAACGCCCAACGCGGTGCCGTCAATCGTATCCACCAATCCCATATCCGTGACCACGACCGTCACCATCTCGGCCACGGCGGGCACCACGGTGCACTCGACGCAGATCGCACTGACCATCACGAAATAGGGCTCGTTTTCCTGGATTTTTTGGCTGGGGACTCAAGAGGGTTAGCATCTCTCCGATATCAACTGTGTTAACAATCAACAGGACGGAATGTTCTGCCGATAGAAATAGTTTGGATAGCGAGGATTCCGTGATTCAGTTGAGGACTATCGTCGGACTGGGGCGTGGAAGCGTACTTAAGTTACTAGCGGAAATCACCGGGTGGGCATTTTGAAGTTGTAAGCGAAGGTTCAGGTCACTTACCATTGAGATACTCACCACTGGAAGACATTTCTAGAGAAGCCCGGATTGCGGGGCTCGAGTCGGAGTGTAGGTAACGAGAATGTTAACTGTAGTACAAACCCGGATTCTGAGAGCCGCGCTGGTTGCGCTGCTGGCGCTTTTAATCGCTCCCAACTCTTTCGCGGCCACCGTATCCACTCGTCATGAGGCGCGAAGCAACCACAGGATCAAAGAGAGCGCGAGTACGGAGAGGCGCATGGCAGCTTCCCGGCACAGCCGCGCGATCCCATCGCGTACAGTCAGGCGTGGGGGTAGAAGCAAGAGGATCATTGCGGTGAGCCGTCGAGGCAGAAGCACTCCGCGCTACTATGAGCGCTTCACCGCCAGTTCCTTCGCCAGCGATCCCGCTGCGGGCGACGTTACCGCCGGCGAAGATCCGATTGTGCGCGACGCTGCCATTAGCGCCCTGGGGAATCTGAATGGCACCGTGGTCGCCATCGATCCCAGCAATGGCCGAATCCTGGCGATGGTCAACCAGAAGCTTGCGCTTTCCAGCGGCGCGCAGCCCTGCTCCACGATCAAGGTTTCCGTCGCCCTGGCCGCGTTGAGCGAAGGGATCGTCACCAAGGACACGCCGGTGAATCTGGGTGGCTGGAAGATGGACATGAACCAGGCGCTGGCGCACTCCAACAATCAATACTTCGAAGCGCTGGGCCGCCGTCTTGGCTTCCAGAAGGTGAGCTACTATGCGCACCAGTTCGGGTTGGGCGAGCTGGCGGGATGGAATATCGAGGGCGAACACCTCGGGGTGTATCCCAGCGAGGAACTGCCGGCCAGTCTCGGCGGCGTCGGCAAGATGTGCTCGTTCGGCGAAAGCATCAGCATGACTCCGCTCCAACTGGGTTCACTGATAGCCTCGATCGCCAATGGCGGCACCTTGTACTACCTGCAGCATCCGCGCTCGGCAGCCGAGGTAGCCAACTTCCAACCCAAGGTCAAGCGGTACCTGGATATCGCACCGTTGATCCCAGAAGTTAGCGTAGGCATGCTGGGCGCCACTCAGTTCGGCACCGCACGCAGCCTGCGCACCAGCTTTACCTCGGAACAGGTACTCGGCAAGACCGGAACCTGCAGCAGTGCTGGAACGCGTTTCGGCTGGTTTGGCTCCTTCGCTAACTCGCAATCCGGCCGCATTGTCACCGTCATCTTCCTCAAGGGCGACCATGCCGTTTATGGGCCGAAGGCCGCAGAACTGGCAGGGCGTTTCTACCACAACTTGGACGAACACAACTACTTTGCTGGTAAAACCGCCCCGTTCCACACTGCCGTGCTGCGAAAATAGAAAACAGTGCGAATTTTCGTCCGCCTTCCCCCAAGGGAAGGCGGCTTTCTGTGTGCTCAAAACCACAAACTTGCGAATCGCGCAAAGACGGGGAACCGTATTATCCTGAGATAAGGAAAGCTGGAAGGGGTTGGCGCGGTTCAATCACCTCTGCCCCTCGGCGGCTTCGCCGTGTTAAGTTGAGGACAGACGAGCAATTCATCCCAGGTTCCAGGCCCCTGCCGAACATCTACGGCTCCGGGCTTGCCGGTGATGGTTCTCACCTCCCGGAGGATTGATATCGATGCGTAAGGTCACGATTGTTGCAGTGTTCATCCTGGTTTCTGGCGCCTTTGCCTTGGCGCAAGTAGAGCCGAAGCCCTTCGTACTGCCGAAGACGGAATTTTTCCTTGGTTATTCCTACCAGTATGCCGACACTTCCGGCACTTATGCTGGCACTGGCAACACTGTCCCCGTGACTAGTACAAATCTGAACGGATTTGGTTTCGAGTTCAGCCGTTACGTGCATGGCCGGCTTGGCTACACCATCGATATTTCCAGAGGCTCGAACAGCAGGGTCGACAGCACGGGAATCAAATATGTGCGCGCTACCTATATGGCGGGTCCCAGTTATCGCCTGCGCAGATATGGCTTTTTCTCCTCCTCCGTTCACGCCCTGGCCGGCGTTGATCACGCTGTCTTCACCTACCCGGTCTCCTATTCTGAGTTTACTTACGCGAACACCGAATTTGCCGCTGCCGCGGGCGTGAGCGTGGATGGAAACCTGTCGCGTCACGTTGGCGTCCGTTTGGCGCAGGTGGACTACCTCTACACGAACCATTACAGTACCGGCCAGAGTTCGTTCCGCTATATGGGCGGGCTGGTCGTTCGTTTCTAAGAACTGGCGCAGCCAAGTCCACGGGGAGTGCTCCGGCGTCGGACTGGCTGTCAAGTTGAGAGCAGTGCTTGCGCTTCAACGGGCGCGGATCGGCTCCATCGGCGCCGGCACAGTTGCGCCGGGGCTCTGGCCGCTACAGCGCACGGGCGGTTCCGAGGCTCAAGAGTGCCTGGATTTTTGTCTGGAGGCCGGTTTTCCAGCCTTCTTTGCTTTGTCTAAGACGCTCCTGGCCGTTTATAATGGATGCATGGCTAATGGCGGGGAAATTAACTCTTTGGAAATGCAGCAAATCGATCAACAGGAACAGATTCGTTCACAGGAAATTGTCGATGAAAAAGAGCGCGTGAACCGGCTCAAGGCGGAAGAGGCCCGCAAGGTTCAAGCTCTGAAGTTGACCCGTGCGCGAGTTCGCGAACAACTAAACCGGACCAGCAGTGAGCGCTACACGTTGCTGCTGAACAGCGAACTGAAGCAGATCGACGGCGAACTCGCAAAGCTGATCTGAGTCCCAAGCTCACTTGCGACGGTGATTGGCGTCACCGAAGGATGGTTGTCGCCGGCGGACAATAGCGGCGAGGTGTCTTATGCCGATCCTTGTCATTGCCGTGATTATGTTCGCGCTGTTCCTGGTGATGGGGGTGCTCGCCACGGTAGCCGTCCTGAGTGAAACGCGCGGCATGGCTGGCAGCGTCCTGAGGTTCAAACGGATTCGCAATTCGCTGCAGAAGTAGGCCTTGCGGCAATCCGTCGCCTCCCATCGAGCACCGTGACACCGGGTTTCGCTGGCCTTGCGTCTGCCGTGCGTCTGGAAGTTCCCACGCCTATCCTGATCATTTCTTCCAACTGCCGCCTTGCGCCGATGCGCGCGTTCGAGGTTCTCGCTTCTTTGTCTGGAAGCGCCAGGCGGTCTAGAATGGATCGAGCACACAAAATGAAGCCAATCGCAGGGGAGCGAAACCAGCCGCCACCGCCGTTCGGCGCCATGTTGCGGAGCACACCATGATCTCACCGCTCCTGCTGAGCCTTAAGCTCGCGCTGGTTACCTCCTGTCTGCTGTTTGTGGTTGGACTACCGTTGGCCTGGTGGCTGGCCTTCACGGGCTTCCGCTTGCGATTTCTGGTTGAGTCCGTGATAGCCCTTCCCATCGTGCTGCCGCCGACGGTGCTTGGTTTCTATCTCCTGCTGGAGTTCGGTTCCCGCGGCTGGCTTGGGGCATTCTGGCAACGGTTTACCGGACATACCCTTGCCTTCAGTTTTGAAGGGCTCGTGCTCGGATCGGTGATCTACAGTCTGCCTTTTGCAGTGCAGCCATTTACGGCGGCGCTGGCTGCGGTGGACCGTCGGCTGCTGGCGTCTTCGGCCAGCCTGGGAGCCTCGTCCTGGCGAACTTTCTGGCGCATCACCTTTCCCCTCGCCTTCCCTGGCATTGTGACGGGCTTTGCTCTGAGCTTTGCTCACACCCTGGGAGAGTTTGGCGTCGTGCTGATGCTGGGCGGCAACATTGCCGGCCGCACCCAGACTGCGTCGATTGCCATCTACGACAACGTGCAGATGCTCGACTATCAGGCGGCGGCGCGCCAATCCATCACTCTGCTCGGAATCTCCCTGGTATTACTGGTTGCCATCAACGCGCTCAACCGCAAGCGGAATTGGAGACTGCCGTGAGCACCTCCAGCGCGGTTTTGAGCGTCGAAATTGGTATGTCGCTGGCGCAGTTTCAACTTGAATGCAGCTTCCGGGCAGACAGCGAAGTAGTGGTCCTGTTTGGCGCCTCTGGCGCAGGCAAGACCTCGGTGCTCGACTGCATCGCCGGCTTTCGCGCGCCCCGGCATGGCCGGATTGCACTTGGCGAACGGATGTTGTTCTGTAGCGAGCGTGGGGTAAACCTCCCGGTTCGACAGCGCCACATCGGGTATCTTTCGCAGCAGCCTGCTTTGTTCCCACACCTCTCCGTGCGCCAGAATGTTGAGTATGGTCTGCTGGATCAGCCGCGCCCGGAGCGCGATGCGCGGGTAGGCTCGATTCTGGAACGCTTCGGCATCGCAGCACTGGCCGCGAGCCGTCCGGCTGCCATCTCCGGAGGCGAGCAGCAGCGCGTGGCTCTGGCTCGCACTTTAGTCCGCGAGCCTCAATTGCTGTTGCTGGACGAACCGCTTACGGCGCTCGACCTGCGGCTGAAATCGCTACTTCTGGAGGCGATTTTCGATTGGCAGCGTGAGCGCGCGGTTCCCTTGCTCTACGTGACACACGACCAGACGGAGGCCTATTCACTCTCACGCCGAGTACTAGTGATGGAAATGGGACGCGTGGTGGCCGATGGCGAGCCCCGACAGATTTTTAGTGCGCCTTTCAGCCGCGAGCGGGCCGCGCTCTCCGGATATGAAAATATCCTGGACGCAGTGGTGGTAGAAACACATTCCGCACTGGGTACCATGACCTGCCGGGTCGCGGGAACGGCCCTGTTGCTGGAGTCACCGCTGGCGAATAAGGCCGCGGGCGAGGCGGTATGTCTTGCATTACGCGCCGGAGACATTCTGGTGGCCACCAGCCGGCCTTCCGGCATTAGCGCCAGAAACTTGCTGAGTGGCCGGATCCGTGTGGTTGAGGATTGCGCCGGAATGGTTGAACTACGCGTCCGGAGTGCCGCGGGAGACGGCCCGGAGACTGAGTTCCGCGTTCACATTACCCGGGGTGCTTTGCAGAATCTCGGTCTCGAAACGGGACAAGCCGTCTGGCTCATCATCAAGACCCACTCGATTCAATTTCTGCGCAACTAACCCGGCAGTTTCTCGGACGAACGCTCAGAAGCCTAGCATTACCGGTTCGGGATGCAACTCTACCCCGAAGCGCTCGCCTACGCGGCGCTGCACAAACTCTTTCAGCGCCAGCACATCCGCGGCTGTCGCGCCGCCCCGGTTGACCAGGGCCAGGGTGTGCTTGCTGCTGATGGCCACCGGACCAAGCACAAATCCTTTGCTGATTCCCGCCTGCTCAATCAGCCACGCCGCCGCCAGTTTCACCAGGCCCTCGCCCGCGGCGAAATGTGGAACCTCGACCGCAGAATTGGCGGCAATCCGTTCATAGTCGGTCAGGCTCACGACAGGATTCTTGAAGAAAGATCCGGCGCTACGGCTGTCCACATCGTTGCGGTCGAGCACCATTGCCTTGGCGCGCCGGATTGCCAGCACCCCTTCGCGCGTCTGGGCAAGAGTCGGAGCCGCATGGTTGAGGCCGAAGTGCCGTTTCAAGTCTGGGTAGGTAATGCTGGGCACACCGCCGGGTTCCAAGGCGTAATCCACGCGGGTAAGGATGTAGTGGCCACGATCCGCTCCATTGAAGCGGCTCTGGCGGTAGCGAAAGTGGCAAGCGGCCGCGTCGAGCTCGACCGGCTCCAGGGTTGCCGCATCAATGGCGCAAACCCGCACGATGGTCCCGGATACATCCTGTCCATAGGCGCCCACGTTCTGCACCGGAGTGCCGCCGACGCTTCCTGGAATGCCACTCAGGCATTCCACTCCAGCGCAATTGTCCGCCACCGCGAGCTTTACCAGGGCGTCCCACTCGAGGCCCGCGCCGGCGGAATAGATCCGCTTTCCGCCATCATCGCGGACATCGATGCCGGCCATTGTCATGTGCAGCACAAGGCCGCCAAAGCCCGCATCGCTTACCAGGAGATTGCTGCCGCCTCCCAGGACGAACAGCGCCAGCGACCGGGCGCGTGCCCAGCCGAGAGCCTCGATAATCTCGTTGTCATTTGCGGGCTCGGCAAAGTAGCGGGCGCACCCCCCCACCTGCAGGGTGGTGTATGGGGCCAGGCAAATGTTCTCCTGTATCTTAATCATTCTGCTCACATGATACGCGCAGGCGAACACTCTGCGCCCAAACCGTAGCGCCGGTCATCCAACCCAGCAGAACGTATGGATGGGAAGGAGAACCGATGTATCCAGAGCTGATGGTGGTGCCGATGCGCGAGGAACTGACGCGCCTCGGGGTGCAGGAAGCGCGCACGCCAGACGAGGTGGACGCAGCAATTACCGGGAGCAAGGGAACGCTGATGGTGGTGGTAAACTCCATCTGCGGCTGCGCTGCGGGCAAGATGCGTCCAGCGGTGCGAATTGCCCTGGAAGGCGCCATCAAGCCGGACCACTCTATTACGGTCTTTGCCGGGCAGGACGTTGCCGCAACCGAGCGCGCCCGGGAGTATTTCATCGGCCAGCCACCCTCGTCTCCGAGCATTGCAATTCTGCGCGATGGCAAGCTCGCTTACTTCATGCCTCGCTCGGCGATCGAAGGCCGGGACGCCGCCAGCATTGCTGCCTCGCTGCGGCAGGCCTTCGAACAGCTCTGCCAGCCCACCATCCACTGAGATCCAAACCGCCGCGCCAGGCTCCGGCGGCGTGGCGCGCTTGCCTCTGTGGGAAACTTTCCTACCGCGCCTGGGATTGCATCAGCAACTTGGTCACGCCCTGGTCTTGAGGGTGCAGATCGTGCGCCTTTTGCAGGTAGGGAACCGCCTTTGCGATCTCTCCATTTGAGATCAGCATCAGGGCATATTGCAGGTTCTCGTCGAATCCTTGCGGGTTTAGCGACACTGCTTTTGCCAGCGCGTCACGGGCGCCGGCCAGGTCGTGCGACTCGTAGCGCACGCGTCCCAGGTTAAACCACGATTCTGCGTCGCCGGGAGACAGTTGTGCGCCCTGTTCGCAGTTGGCGAGCGCCTCTGGCAGCAGCTTCAACTCACGTTGCGCCACGCACAGATTGACATAGGCCGGCCCGAACCTGGGTCGCAAGCGCGTAGTGCTGGTGAACGGACCTACTGCTTCTGCATAGCGATGGGCATCCAGAAGCAGGGTTCCGAGCATGAACTGGGCGTGAGCGTCTTCCGGCTTGAGCAGGGTGGCGCGCTGGGCGTGGGCAAGGGCGGCGTTGGCATCGCCGCGCAGGTGGGCATCGGCGGCCTGGTCAATTTCGATGTAAACCTGATTACGCTGCCGGGCAAAAGCTCCCGCTCCGGCGAACGCCAGCAACATAAAAATCGTGCCGGCCGCCACTCTCATTTGCCCGCGCCGTTCGTGGCGGTCCAAGCCGGTAGGGAAGGCGGCGCCCAGAATTAATCCAGCGATCAGTCCGCCAACATGGGCCGCATTATCCGTGCCGCGCGAGCGGGCGCCGAACGCGATACTGTAGACGACGAACAGCGCAATGCTTATGAACTGCCCTTTGAGCAGCGCGCGCAGCTTCTGGTTGCCATGCAGCAGCATCGCCGGAATCAGCGCTCCGGCGATGCCGAAGATTGCGCCCGATGCGCCAACACTCAATCCGTTGCCGTTCCAGCAGATGCTCGCCAGGCTGCCGCCGATGCCGCACATCAAGTAGAGCAGGATGAAACGCCAGCGCCCGAAGAGTAACTCCGCCAGCCATCCCAGGTTGTACAGGCACCACATATTCAACGCAATATGCAGCAATCCGCCATGCTCAAAGGTGGATGTGAGTAGCCGCCACCACTGCCCCTGACTGGTCAGTGCCCCGGCGTTCGCGCCCCAACTTAGCAGAAGTTCGGGACTGAAGGTGAGGAAGCTGCGGGCCTGCCACGCCATGATCAGATAGACCAGCGTATTCAGCGCGATCAGGACGACGGCCGGCGACTCAAACAGCAGTTGCAAACGGCCCGGCGCCGGTTCTCCCGGCTTGGCGGAGAGCAACTCCGCCGAGCATTGCGGACAGAGCGATTCGGTGTCGGAGGAAGCCTCGAACTCGCGTCCGCATGACGAGCAGATCATCATTGCAGGGTTGCTTTCGACACCGTCTTCAAGGCAATCTGCGAAGGCCTCGCCCCGGTTGGAATCATCAGAAACAAGCGCGGCGGCGGAGCTTCCACTTTCTTGTCGCTGCGCTTGTCCAGCAGCAGCACGGCGACGTCTCCGGAGGCAGAATCGGCGACCAGCAACATGTTCTCCGCCGGAGTCAGGGCCAGAGCATCGGGATTGGAACCGACCTGCACGGTGGTGATCAGCTTGCGCGTAATGGCGTTAAACACAGCCACGCTGTTGGAGGCAAAGTTGCTCACATAGAGCGTGCTGTTGTCAGCGCTGACCAGGGTTCGCACGGGATGATCTCCGGCCAGGAAGCTTTCGCCAACCTCGTCTGTGTACGGGCTCACGGCAGAAATCGTCTGCGCCTCATAGTTGGAGACGAAGACTTCACCGCCGTCGGGCTTCAGTGCCAGGTCCACAGGCGTGCCGCCCACCCTGAGCAGGGCCTCAACGTCCGCGTTCTTCAGGTTCACCAGCGCCACCTGCCTCGAACCGGAGCAGCCGACAACGGCCTTGGAAGCATCGGGCAGAATGACCAGCGAGTCCGGACTCTTGCACACATGCAGAGTGGCGCGAATCCTCATGGCATCGCCGTCAATGAGGGTCACAGAATCGTCGCCCCGGTTGGCAACGGCCACGAACTTGCCGTCTCCGGAAACCCGCGCCAAGCCGGGTTGTCTTCCCACCCCGAGCTGTCCGATGACGCGATGTGTATCCAGGTCCAGCGCCGTCACGGTGTCGGATTCCGCATTGGCGACCCATCCCCGGCGGCCGTTGGCGGTTACGGAAATCGTGTAGGGCATCCGTCCCACGGTCACGCTGCCGGCCACCTGGTTACGGGCTGCGTCGATGATGCTCACCGTGCCGGAGTCCGTGTTGACCACATAAACTTCGTCTTTGGTTGGGTTTGCGGTGACTCCGCTGGGATTGATTCCCGTGGCCAGGACGCGCTCAATTTTCATGGTGGCCAGGTTGAGCACACTGACCGTGTTAGAACCCGAATTGGTGATATAGGCGAAGGTGTGCGGCGGTTCGGCGTTGCGTTTGCTGCACCCTGCCAGCGCCAGCAGGGACGCCAGCGCAAGGCTGGCAAACCGCCGGCCCGCTGCTGCTTTCCGCCCCTTGTTCACGACCGTGCCGCTTCCTGGGCCGGCGCGGGGCGTCCCTTTGGCGGCGCCAAACTCAGGGTGCGATGTACCACCGGCAGGATGGCGCGCAACTGTAAAACCATGGCCGCAAACTGATCGGGATACAACGACTGCGCTCCGTCGGAGAGTGCGCGGTCGGGGTCATGATGCACCTCCACCATCAGCCCGTCGGCGCCCACTGCGGCGGAAGCCAGCGCCAGCGGAATGACCCGGTCGCGCCTGCCGGTGCCGTGGCTGGGGTCGGAGATGATTGGAAGATGGCTCAGTTTCTGCGCTGCGGGAATCACGCTCAGGTCCAGGGTGTTACGGCTGTGATCGGCAAACGTGCGCACCCCGCGCTCGCAGAGCACGACGCTGCGATTGCCTTCGCTCATGATGTATTCAGCCGCCATCAACAACTCTTCCAGCGTCGCGCTCAAGCCGCGCTTCAGCAGCACCGGCAGCGGCGAACGGCCGGCACGCTTGAGCAGCGAAAAGTTCTGCATGTTGCGCGCGCCAATCTGGATCATGTCGGCATAATCCTCAATCGCTTCCAGAGCTTCGGTATCCACCGCCTCGGTCACGATCAGCATGCCGAAGCGCTCGCGCACCTCCGCCAGGATCTTCAGTCCCTCGACCCCCATGCCCTGGAACGCGTAAGGCGAAGTCCGCGGTTTGTAGGCGCCGCCGCGAAACAACCTGGCCCCGGCGGCCGCAACTTTTTCGGCGACGTTCAGGGTTTGCGAGCGGCTTTCCACCGAGCATGGCCCGGCAATGATGGCAAAGTCCTCGCCGCCGATGGTGACATCGGAATTGGGGAATCGGACAATGGTGTTTTCCGGTTTTGACTCGCGGCTTACCAGCTTGTATGGCTTGCTGATACGGATAATTTCCTGCACGCCCGGCAGTTCTTCGAGTCCCCAGGCTTCAATCCCGCGCAGGTCGCCAGTGACGGCGATGGCATACCGTTCCGTACCCTCCACCGAGTGTGCCCGGAATCCCAGGGATTCAATTCTCTCGCAGATGGCACGAATCTCGTCCGTTGTTGCACGCGACTGCATTACTACCAGCATGGTTCCCTCACAGAAACCATTAGTGTAGCGGAGGCGCGGCAATGCGGGCAACGGATGGAGTGCTCACACCGCTGAATTCCTGGCCACGAACCGCTGCCGGACGCAACCCTTTGGCCGGAATCAGGCCAGTTCCAGCTCAATTTTCTTGGCGGCGGCGTCCAGTTTCACGATGCGGAAGCTGCGAATCTGGCCCGCACGCACCGCCTCGGGCTTCGTCTCCCGGCTCACCGGTTCGCCCTTCCACTTGGCATTGAGCATCGCGCTCAGGGATGACATGTCCAGCTTGCCGGCCTCAGCCGCGGGTTCCTGCCCGGCGGCGGCCGCTTCGGCAATCCGGCAAGTGGCCCGAATGCCTTCCCCCAGTTCCACTCGCACCCGGTCCCCGGATTCTTCGATCAAACGGCCGGTCACAACATCGCCAATCTTATGTTCGGCGATATATTCATCCAGACCGGTTGGGATGAGTTGCTTCATGCTAAGGCGCAACTGCCGCTTTTCCAGGTCGATGTCGAGCACCTGCGCTTTGACCACCTGCCCAACCTTCAGCACGTCCTGGGGGTGCTCAATGCGTTTCTCGGCGCTGATTTCGCTGACGTGCACCATTCCCTCAACGCCTTCGACAAGTTGCACGAAGGCGCCGAACTTGGTGATGCTCGTAACCGGTCCCTCGATCACCGTGCCCACTGCAAACTTCTGCGCGGCCTGGGCCCAGGGATCACCCAAGGCTTGCTTCAATCCCAGCGAGATGCGGCGCTCACCCAGGCTGATTCCCAGAATCACGGCTTCCACGGTCTCGCCCGGCTTGATCATGTCGCCAGCCTTCTTCACTTTCTTTCCCCAGGACATTTCTGAAAGATGAATCAATCCTTCAATGCCCGGTTCCAGTTCCACAAAGGCTCCGAATTCGACCACCCGCGTAACGGTTCCCTGCACCCGCTCGCCAACCTTGTACTTCTCCGCGACCGTATCCCACGGATGAGGCTGTAACTGCTTCAGTCCCACGGAGATCCGGTGCTTGCCGGGATCGACTTTAAGAACCTTCACTCCCACCTGCTGCCCCACCGAGAGCACGTCGGCAGGCTTGTTGACCCTGCCCCAGGAAAGATCGCTGACGTGCAGCAGCGCGTCGACCCCGCCCAGATCGATGAATGCGCCATAGTCGGTCAGGCTGCGCACCGTGCCGCTCAGCGTGGCGCCCTCCTGGACCTCGGCAAAGCGTTGTTCCTTGCTGGCGCGCTCATCCTCTTCGGCCACGACGCGGCGATCCACTACCACGTCTTCGTCGGTAACGTCGAGCTTGATGATACGGCAGCGGATCTGCTCTCCAACCAGCTTCTCCAAGGCGCTCGAGTCGCGCTCTCCGCTGCGTGAGGATGGCATGAATGCGCGCACTCCCACGTCCACACTGAGCCCGCCTTTGATTACGGCGGTCACCGTTCCCAGGATCGTGGTCTTTTCGGCAAAGGCCCGCTCCAGGGCCGACCAGTCCTTGGGCAGCTCTACTTTCAGGCGTGAAAGCTCGTAGTAACCTTCCGGATCCCGGCCCTTGACCGAGACCGGAAATTTATCGCCAACCTTTACCGTTTCGCCCGCGCCCTGGAACGGCGCCAGCGGCAGGATGCCTTCGGTCTTATAACCGATATCAAGAAATACCGACTCGGCTGAGACGGCGACAACCGTGCCCTCCAGTTGCTTGTTGCCATCCGGAGCTTTGCGTGTATGCGTGCGCTCATATTGAGCAAGAATCTGCTCGAAGGACTCGTTGGACTCGGGGGCGGGCTGGGATTCCGGACTGCGCGGGTTGGACATGGGAGGTGAAAGCCTCATTCTGACGTTATGCCGCTAGGATATCACCGCGCCAGCCCGAAGTGCGGAACTCCGGCAAACCCCGTGCCGGACGCGGACAGGATGCCTGCTGGCTCCGGAGCGGGGTTCGCCTTACAATCTCCTCATGCCTCGAGCCGTCAAGAAGTCCGCCACTCCCTCCGAGCGAGACATACTCAAGCTCATTCCCGCCGCTGAGCACAGAGCGCAGTGTTCCTCGCGCCGCATCGGCATTCACACCTCCACTTCGGGGGGAGTCGAGACGGCCGCCGAGCGCGCCTGGCGAATGGGCTGCAATACCCTGCAGATTTTCAGTTCCAGCCCGCGCATGTGGCGGCCGTTTGATATCTCGCCTGCGCAGGCCGCGGCCATGGCAGACCTGCGCGCCGCCTACAACTTGAAACCGCTGGTGATCCACGCCAACTACCTCATCAACGTCGCGGGAACCAATCCTGAAATACTGGAGAAATCCGTCTCCGCCCTGCGCGCCGAGATGGAGCGCGCCATCCTTCTGCGCGCCGAATATGTGGTGCTCCATCCCGGCAGTTTCCGCCTCTGCTCGCGCCAGGAGGGCCTGGCCAATGCCTGCGCAGCCATCGCCCGCGCCAGCGACGGGCTCAACATGGCGGACAACGGCCTTACTCTGCTGGTGGAAAACACGGCTGGAGCCGAGTTCTCGCTGGGTTCAAGCTTTGAAAGCGTAGCCGAACTCATCGCCGCTCTCGCCACTCGCATTCCAGTCGCCTCCTGCATCGACACTTGCCACACCCACGTGCGCGGCTATGACATTGTCAGCGCGGACGGTTACGAGGAAACCATGCGCCAGCTTGATGCCACCGTGGGCCTGGCCAACGTGCCCGTCTGGCACTGCAATGACGCCAAGTCTGCGTTCGGCTCCAAGCTCGATCGCCACGAAAACATCGGCCAGGGGACCATTGGCCTGGAACCGTTCCGGCGCCTGCTCGGCGATCCGCGCCACGCCCATGCGGCCTTCATCCTGGAAACCCCGATCGACGAGCCGCTCGACGACCTGCATAACGTAGAGGCCTTGCAGTCGCTGGTCCGCCAGGCCGGTGGAGTTGCCTCGCGCAGGTTGTAGAATAAGAGCTTATCCATTGCGCAATTTTCGACACACTCAGGGCGAACCAATACTCATGGAAGATCCGCAGAAATCAATCCCGAAGCCGTCGCCGGATTCTCCGGTCAACATTCTTGAACAAGCCGCGGAGGTTGTGCGCGAAGCCGCCGAAGGCCTGGTGGAGGAGATTGTGGACGTTGTCCCCGAGATCGGTGGGGCAGCGTCGCGCAAGGAGCCGGCGGAAACCGTTGCCGATCCCCCGGCCGAGCCGCGCCTGCGCGCCGCCGGTCGCGCCGAAGACGACACCCGCTATGATCCCATTCCGGTGGAGCAGAAGTGGGCCGCGCTCTGGGAGAGCGACCTTACCCGCTACGCGCCCGAGCCGCCCTCTGGCGGCAAACCCAAATATTACGTAGTGGAGATGCTGCCCTATCCCTCCGGCGCGCTGCACATGGGGCACGTGCGCAACTATGCCATCGGTGACGCCCTGGCCCGTTACATGTGGATGAACGGCTACAACGTGCTCCATCCCATGGGTTGGGATTCCTTCGGTTTGCCAGCCGAAAACGCCGCCATCAAGAACCAGCGCCAGCCTCGCGAGTGGACGCTGAACAATATTTCAGCCATGAAAGCGCAAATGAAGCGCCTCGGCTTCAGTTACGACTGGTCGCGCGAAATCGCAACCTGCCTGCCCGAGTACTACCGCTGGAACCAGTGGTTTTTCCTCAAGCTTTTCGAGAAAGGCCTGGCCTACCGGAAAAAGAGCAAGGTGAACTGGTGTCCGAACTGCGCCACCGTGCTCGCCAACGAACAGGTTGTGAACGGTTGTTGCTGGCGTCATGAAGACACCCTTGTCGAACAGCGCGAACTGGAGCAGTGGGCGCTGCGCATCACCAAGTACTCGGACGAACTGCTCGAGGGTCTGGACCGCATGGAAGGCTGGCCGGAGCGGGTCCGTACCATGCAGCGCAACTGGATCGGACGCAGCGAGGGCGCCAATGTCGATTTCAAACTCGACGGCGGCTCCGCAACCACGATCACGGTTTTTACCACGCGCATTGACACCATCTACGGCGCAACGTCCGTGCAGCTTGCGCCGCAGCATCCGCTGGTTGCCGAACTTGTGGGCAACGATTCCGCCAAACTCGCCCGCCTGGAGCAGATGCTTGCCGATCAGAAAAAAGCGCGCGAGGCGGGAGACATCGGCCTGGTCGACAAGAAGGGCTTCTTTACCGGGCACTTCGCCATCAACCCGTTCAACCAGGAGCGCGTGCCCATCTGGGTTGCCAACTACATCCTGATGGACTACGGAACCGGCGCCATCATGTCGGTCCCGGCGCACGATGAGCGCGACTTTGAGTTTGCCAATCGGTACGGCCTTGAAGTGCGCATCGTGATCCTGCCGCGCCGCGGGCAGGAGCCACCGGAAGCCGGAAAGCCTGAGCATCCGGTGCTGCCCTTTGTCGCCGAGGATTCGCTGCTCATCAACTCCGGCCCGTTCAACGGAATTTCCTGCGAAGAGGCGCAGAAGCAGATGGCGGCGCACGCCGAGCAGGGCGGCTTTGGAAAAGCTACCGTCACCTATCGCCTGAAGGATTGGGGCATCTCGCGCCAGCGCTACTGGGGAACTCCAATCCCCATCCTCTACTGCGAAAAGTGCGGCCTGGTTCCCGTGCCTGAGGATCAACTGCCGGTGCTTCTGCCGGAGAATGTTGAAATTACCCTTGCCGGTGGTTCGCCGCTCACCCGGGTCAAGGCGTTCTACGAGGTAGCCTGCCCCAAGTGCGGAGGCACGGCGCGCCGCGAGACCGACACCATGGACACTTTTGTCGATTCGAGCTGGTACTTTTACCGCTACACCAGTCCCATCGCCACGGCTCCGTTTGACAGCGAAATCGCCAACTACTGGTTTCCTATGGATCAGTACATCGGCGGCGTCGAGCACGCCATTCTGCACCTGATGTACTCGCGTTTCTGGACCAAGTTCATGCGCGACATCGGCCTCATCCACAATGATGAGCCGACAGAGCGCCTGTTCACCCAGGGCATGGTGATCAAGAACGGCGCCAAGATGTCGAAGTCACTGGGCAACGTGGTGTCGCCCGATGACATGGTGGCCCGTTATGGCGCCGATGCCACGCGCCTCTACACGCTTTTTGCGGCTCCGCCGGACCGCGACCTCGACTGGCAGGATCAGGGGGTGGAAGGCGTCTATCGTTTCCTCTCGCGCCTTTACCGCTTCATCACCGAGACTCCGGTGCGGCTTGCGGCGGGTGAGGCGCGTGAGTACGAGGTTGCCGCGCTCGCGCCGGACGCGCGCAAGGTGCTGCGGAAGCTGCACCAGACCATCCAGCGCATCACGGACGACTTCCAGGGACGCTGGCACTTCAATACTTCGGTTGCCGCCATGATGGAGTTGCTCAACGCCTGCATGGTCAAGCAGGAGCTGTTTGCCGCAAACTCAGCGGCTCCCAAGGCCTTCCGCGCCGACGTGCAGCGCCAACTTGTGCTGCTGCTCAGTCCCTTCGCGCCGTATCTCGCCGCGGAACTCTGGTCCACACTTGGCGAAGATCCGGACGCGCTTCTCCGCCATCCCTGGCCGCAGGCTGATCCGGTGCTGGCGAAGGAAGACGAGGTGGAAATCGTGGTGCAGTTCAACGGCAAACTGCGTGCCCGCCTCACGGTTGCTCACGATGCCTCCGACGAGGCCGTTCGCGAAGCCGCGCTCCAGGATGCGAAGGTGAAGGAAGCTCTCGCCGGCAAGCGGATCGTGAAAGTCATCGTGGTGAAGAACAAGCTGGTCAACATCGTCGTCAAAGGCTGACGCGACATGACGGCCAACGCCAATCGCGAGGGCTTCCGCATCCTGCGCGGTGATCCAGCTCTATTGGCCATGGAACTGCTCTGGCGCTGGAGCTTCGGACTCGCTCTGCTGGCGTTGTCGTTCATGGCCTATGCACGCCTGCGCCAGGCCGTGTTTCTCTCCGATGCCGATGAGCTTGCCCTCAGCGGGCAGGATCCGTTGGCCGTGGCCTCGGCCGCCGCGGGCCTCATCGGTGAGGCGCTGCCGCTGTTGCTCCGGTTGCAGGCGCAGGTTTTCACCGTGGCGGCCGTCGTCTGGATCGCTGCCGCCGGGCTTGGGCGCGGAATCATCACGCGCATGATTGTGCGCAGCTTTGCCTCTGGGTACGGCGTCAGCGTGGCTCCCGATGCGCCGCGCTGGAGGGTGTTCGCAACCCTCAAGTTTGCCCGTGTGCTGATGCTTCTGATTCTCGCCATCGGCTATCTGGGCGGGGTATTGATTGCCGCGTTCGTCAACCCACGGGAGCAGAACCTGCTCGTCTCCGCGCTCATTGTTTTCGCTTCGCTGGCCGCCGCCAGCGTGCTCTGGAGCTATGTCAACTGGGTGCTTTCACTGGCGCCGGTATTCGTGGTGCGCGACGGGCTCGGCGTACTCGACTCGGTGGTCGCCGCGATTGCGTTTATCCGCCGCAACCATTCCCGCCTCACCGCCATCGCGATCTGGAATTCTACCTGGCGCGGCCTGTCAGCCACCGGCATTTCGATCGCCGCAGTCTTCAGCGTCGTCCTGCATGGGGCTCTGCCTGCCTGGGCAGTCACCGCGCTTCTCGTCCTGGAGACCCTTCTGTACCTGGTTGTCTCCGACACTTTTCTGCTCGCGCGCCTGGCGGCCTACGCCTCGGTCGCGGTGCGCGAGCTGGCCTTATCCCAGGCGCTGCCAGGGCCGCCGCAGGGCTCGGGAACCGTGGCCAGCTAATCGCTTTACAGCCTGCCCTGAATTCTGCGAACCTTGGGTGTGGAAAACACAACACTGTCCTCGATCGTTGTCCTGGATTTCGGGTCGCAATACACGCAGCTGATTGCGCGTCGTATACGCGAGCAGAACGTTTTTTCCGTGGTCCTGCCCTGTACGGCCAAACTGGCGGACATTCGCAGCTACCATCCCGTCGGCGTCATTCTCTCCGGCGGCCCCAGTTCGGTCTACGACCTGGATGCACCCGCGGCCGATCCCGAGATTCTCAAACTCGGCATACCCGTGCTTGGGATCTGTTACGGACTCCACTTCATGACCCACGCGCTCGGGGGCACGGTTCACGCCGCCAGCAAGCGCGAGTACGGCCACGCGGAGGTCACGGTCCTGGAAAGCTCTGCCTTGTTCAGCGGTTTGCCGGATACGCTTTCGGTCTGGATGTCGCACGGCGACGAGGCGGACGAGCTCGCACCCGGCTTCCGGCTCATCGCCCGCACTTCGAACGCCGTGGCCGCCATTGAAAACCCTGCCGAAGGCTACTATGCGGTGCAGTTCCATCCCGAGGTGCACCACACCAGGCACGGCACCGGGCTGCTGAAAAACTTTGTGTTCGGAATCTGCCACGCCCAGCCCTCGTGGACGTCGCAGAAATTTATCGACTCGACGATCCAGCAGATCCGTGAAAAGGTTGGCGAGGGCCGGGCCCTCTGCGCCATCTCCGGTGGAGTCGATTCCAGCGTTGCCGCCACCCTCGTTCATCGTGCCATTGGAGACCGCCTGACCTGCGTCTTCGTCAACAACGGGGTGCTGCGCAAGGATGAGTATGCCAAGGTGCAGCACAGTCTCCGTACCAGGCTCAAACTCAATATTGATGCCGTGGATGCCAGCGACCGCTTCCTCTCGAAACTGGCGGGCGTCAGCGACCCGGAGCGCAAACGCAAGATCATCGGCAGCGAGTTCATTGCGGTGTTTGACGAGGAGTCGCAACGCATCAAGCGTGAGTATGGCGAGGTGCAGTGGCTGGTGCAGGGCACTCTCTATCCGGATGTCATCGAGTCGGTCAGCGTTCGCGGTCCGTCGGTCACCATCAAGAGTCACCACAACGTGGGAGGGCTGCCGGCCAGGATGAAGCTCAAACTGATCGAGCCGCTGCGCGATCTTTTCAAAGACGAGGTGCGGCGCATCGGCCGCGACCTGGGAATGCCGGAGGAGTTAATCCAGCGGCAGCCTTTTCCCGGCCCCGGACTGGCGGTGCGCATTCTCGGCGAAGTGACGCCCGAGCGCGTGGCGCTGCTGCAGGCAGCCGACGAGATTGTCCTCACCGAGATCAAGCGCGCCGGATTGTACGAGCACATCTGGCAATCCTTCGCCGTGCTCCTGCCCGTGATGTCGGTGGGCGTGATGGGCGACCAGCGCACTTACGCTTACACCTGCGCAATTCGCGCCGTCACCAGTGAAGACGGCATGACCGCCGACTGGGCGGAACTGCCCCACGAGGTGCTGAAGTCGATCTCCAGCCGCATCGTGAATGAAGTCAGCGGAATCAACCGCATCGTGTATGACATTACTTCCAAGCCGCCCGGTACCATCGAGTGGGAGTAAAGCTCGGCGAAGCGGAAAACTTGTGACCGCAAGCGGCGCCGGACAGAGTTGTGCGGTTCCGCGCATCGCGGCAAATCCGGCTCGCGACAACCTCGCCGCGGCTGCCGGATTGACCTGCCGCTGGAATTCCTTCCTAATAGAGAGTTATGGCTCAATGTATTCGTTGTGGTCGCACCCTCTCTGGTTTTACTTTCGGCAAGAAGATCTGCGTCTGGTGCAAACAGCACGAAGCGGCACAGCGCGGCGAGGACTCGGGATATCAGCCCGTGATGACGACTCCATGGCGGCGTCGCGAGGCGATGCCGATGCTGATCACCCAGGCGTTTTTCGGCATCAATGTGGCCGTGTTCATCGGGATGCTGCTCTCGGGCTCTTCCCTGATGAGTCCCACGGGAGCGGACCTGCTGGCGTGGGGAGCAAACTTTGGGCCCTATACCCTGACCGGGCAGTGGTGGCGGTTGCTGACCTCCTGCTTTGTGCACATCGGCATCATTCACATTGCATTCAACATGTGGTGCCTGTGGTCGCTGGGCGGCTTGGCGGAGCGTCTCTACGGGCGCACTACATTTGCATGTATCTATCTTCTATGCGGGATCTCCGGAAGTCTTGGCAGCCTGCTATGGCACCGCGCGCCAACCATCAGCGCGGGAGCTTCCGGGGCAATCTTCGGCCTGGCCGGAGCGGTGATTGCTTCGCTGAAGCTGGGTGAGTTTCCGCCTGGGTCGATGGTGCAGAGCACAATGCGGAGCCTGATCGCCTTCGTGGGATACAACGTGGTGTTCGGCGCCATCAGTGGGATGACCGACAACGCCTGCCACATCGGCGGCCTGGCGGCCGGGGTCGTGCTGGGCGCGCTGATTGCCAAGGTGGCGCCCGCTCCCCGCCTGATGCCGCGGCTGGCGGTGATGGCGCTGGTGGCCGCGGTGCTGGGCGCCGGAGGTTATGCGCTGCAGCGCAGCCGAGCCTATCCTTATAACCTGATGCGCGCCAGCGAGCAGATCGAGAACGGAAAAGCCGATGCCGCGATTCAGTTTTATGAGAACGCGCTGAAGTTGAACCCGGGGTCGGCAAGCGCCATCCACTACCGGATGGCGCAGGTGTATTGGGAGAAAAAAGACGTGGCCGGCGTGGAGCGGGAACTGCAAAAGATTCTGCAGGCGCAGCCGAAAGACGAGCAGGCGCTGAACGACCTGGGTGGTATCCGTCTCGAACAGCATCGTAACCAGGACGCCCGGCGGAGTTTTCTGCAACTGCTTGCGGTGAACCCGCAGAGCGCGGAAGCACACGCGGGACTGGGCGCGGTGGCTTTTGCCGAGGGTAGCTTCCCGGCGGCGCTCCAGGAGTATGAGCAGGCAGCAAGACTCAATCCGCGGCTGCCCGGGATCCGCGGCAGGCAGGGGGACTGCCGGATGCAATTGAAGCAGTACGACCAAGCAATTGACGACTTCCGTGAAGAGATTGAAACCACTGGCGACGATGCCGCTACCGAGCGGGCGCTGGCCCGGGCCTACCAGGCGAAGGGCATGCGAGCAGAGGCCGATGCGGCAACCCAGCGGGCAGACAAGCTGAAAACAAACAACGCAGCGCAGTAGGGCTGTCAGCAGGTCACGCGGTTCATCCAGATGCAAAATCAGGCACGGGAGCAAGGTCCGCAACACAACTGTAATTTTCAACAGGACTAAGTTTAGAGTGCGACACGCGCGCCAGGGTGCGAGGGTGCGCGGCGGTGGAGGCCGGCGATTAAAGAGTTGGGGCGATCTTGCCGTTAGAAGGCTTGAGGGAGAAGTTTTGTTCGAGGACTAACGATGCATATGACCGCTGGATTGGCAGACGCAGGATCGATCGATACTCGCGACTGGGAAGACCTGCTGTGCGCGGGGGCGCAGGAAGTATTCGAGATGATGGTTGGCGTCCCCTTGAAGCGATGCCCCGACCGGGTGCCGCAAGAGCCCGGAGAGTTTACCGCGGTGATTGGCTTGGCGGGGCCGATCCACGGAGTGTTTGCGATCCGGTGCAACGAGAAAACCGCCATTGGAATTGCGCGCGGCATGCTGGGCATGGAGGAAAATGAGGCTAGGGCCGAGATCTGGGACGCGCTGGGCGAGGTCTGCAACATGGTGGTCGGAAACTTCAAATCGAAGACGGGAAAATTGGGAGAATCGTCCGTGTTATCGGTTCCCACGGTGATTCACGGCCACGACTACCGGGTTCGTCCGCTGATCGATAGCTCGCTGGTGGAGTGCCGCATGCAGAGCGCAGATGGCGCGCTGTACCTTCGTCTGGACTATCGCCTGGCAGGCTAGCGCGAGGCCACCATCGAGCGGAGGCCGATAAAAAGAGCGCCCCGCTGCGGGGCGCTCTTTCTCCCGCGCGCATCACTCTCTACGGAGTTACCGTGCGAGGGTCAACAGGTGCGGCAGCGCCCACCCGGACGCGCAGGTTCTTTGGAACGAAGAAGAAAGTAATCAATGCGCCAATCAACAAGATTCCCGCGATAATGTAGAGCGCGGCAGAACGATCCGAAGAGATGAGTTTTGCCCACACGGGAACGTTGGGTCCAATGTATCCGCCCAGGTTTCCAACCGAGTTCACAATGCCAATTCCGGCTGCCGCAGCCGTTCCAGTTAGAAATGCAGATGGCAGCGGCCAGAATAATGGCATGGATCCAATCACTCCCAGGGTTCCGATGGACAAAAAGATGATTGCCAGCACAGGATTCGAAGCGAACACCCCGCTCAAAACCAAACCAACCGCTCCGGCCGCAGCAGTCCATACATAATGCAGCCGCCGCTCGCCCGTCTGGTCGGAATGGCGGCTCAGAAGGATCATTCCGATCACAGCCACACCGTAGGGTATGGCGGTAATCAGACCAACTCCGAGGTATCCTTTAATGCCAAACGCCTTCACGATCGTCGGCAACCAGAAGGCAATGCCATACAGCCCGATCATCAAGGTGAAATAGATCACGCATAATACCCACACCGTGACACTCTTGAAGGCATCGATCAGCCTGTACTCCGTTTTATCCTTTTCTTCGGTAACAAGATTATTGGCGAGAACCGCCTTTTCTTCCGCGGTCAGCCACCGGGCTTCTTTAATGTTGCTGTTCAGATAAAAGATCACCCAGATGCCAACGATGACCGATGGAAGGCCTTCTGCCAGGAACAGCCACTGCCATCCCGCCAGTCCCCTGACTCCGGAAAGCGTATCCATGATCCAGCCGGAGATGGGGTTGCCGATGACGCCGGAAACCGCAATCGCCGCGCAAAACCAGGCGGTTCGCGTGGCGCGGAGTCTTGACGGATACCACAGGGTCAGATAAAAAATGACTCCCGGGAAGAAGCCGGCTTCCACCACTCCGAGCAGGAAACGCAAGGCGTTGAAAGACACTGCGCCTTTTACAAAGATCATGCACGCCGACACGATGCCCCAGGAGATCATGATTCTGGCAATCCATCGGCGCGCCCCGAATTTCTTCAGCGCCACATTGCTGGGGACTTCAAAGATGAAGTAGCCGATAAAGAAGATTCCGGCGCCGGTGGCGAAAGCCGCATCGCTCAGCGACAACGCCTTCAGCATCTGCAGCTTCGCAAAGCCAACGTTCACACGGTCGAGATAGGCCAGAATGTAACAAAGAAAAAGGAAGGGAATTAAACGCAGATCAACCTTGCGGTAAGTCTTTGCCTCAAAGCTGCTGTCGGGACTCATGCTGCCCACCTCCGTGGAACGTGGCGTCTCGCCGGAACTTCCGTAGTAGTTCCAACCCGCCAAACTATATACTCCGCGGCGAAGTTGAGCGCACTATTTTTTCCTGGAGCCGCGCGGGGAACAGTCTTCCTGTTGGCCTATCCAGATGCCATCCTGCGGAATGGCAGACAGGCAGGCACAGGTGCGCGCCCCGCGAGGAAGCGCCATGTGCGCAGGTTGAGCGAGTTAGCTGAGGAAGTACGTCCGGTAGAGTGTATCGCGCTGCACGGGGCGGAAACCGGCGTCGCGGATGATACGGCGCAACTCTTCCTCAGTGGTGCAGTTGCTGGTGCCGGCGGCCTTGACAACGTTTTCCTCGAGCATCACCGAGCCAACATCGTTGCCGCCGAAGCGCAGGCCCATCTGGCAGACCTTCAATCCCTGGGTGACCCAACTGGATTGCACGTTGCGAAAATTGGAAAGAAAAATACGCGAGATGGCGAGAGTCTTGAGGTAGTCGACGGCGGTGGACTCCGGCCAGCCGCGGCCTCCCAGAGCGGTGTTCCGGGGCTGGAAAGTCCAGGGGATGAAGGCGGTGAAGCCACCGGTTTCTTCCTGCAGGTCGTAGATGCGCTGGAAGTGGTTGATGCGGTGCTCTACGGTTTCACCGACGCCGAACATCATGGTGGCGGTGGTCCTCATGCGGAGGTTGTGGGCGATGCGGTGGACGTTGAGCCAGTCCTCGGTGGTGCACTTGAGGCGGGCGACTTTGGCGCGGACTTCGTCGTCGAGAATCTCAGCGCCGCCGCCCGGGATGGATTGCAGTCCGGCGTCCTTGAGACGGCGGATGGTCTGCTCCAGCGAAAGCCCGCTGTATTCGGCGATGCCGATGATTTCGCTGGCCGAGAGGCAGTGCAGGTGTACCTGCGGGAAGCGCTGCTTGATGCCGCGGAAGAGGCGCTCGAACCAGTCGATCTTAAGATCGGGATTGATGCCGCCCTGCATGAGTACGCCGGTGCCGCCCATGGCGACGGTTTCGGCGATCTTCTCGTAAATCTTATCGAAGTCGAGCAGGTAGCCCTTCTCGCGGCCGGGACCCTTGACGGGCGCATAGAAGGCGCAGAAGGAGCAGTACTCGGTGCAGATGTTGGTGTAGTTGATATTGCGGTCGATGATGTAGCTGACAATGCCGTCGGGATGGAGCTTGCGGCGGACGGCGTCGGCTTCCATGCCGATGCCGATCAGATCATCGGAGCGGAACATCTCCAGAGCTTGTGCGCGGGTAAGGCTCATACAGACTTCATGATACCGGAAGCGCGAGTTGCGGAATCAACCAATTGGCGAATCGCAGGATTGACGGCTTGAGCGGCGCGGCCGGCGGGCTGGACGGAAAACGGCATGGTCCGGGCGGCGCAGGTTCTCGCTCTGGTTGCCTGTCGGCGGACAAGGGGCGTCGAAACCATTGGCGAGATGGATAATCGTTTTGAAGTCGAAAATTACTCGTTGACCAATCGTTGCGGAAGGTGCGCAACGATTGGCTAAGTGGTCTACTTTCGAAGGAGATACAGTTACTGGAAGATCAATGGTTGGATGGGACGCCCGGCCTGGACTCGTCTTGAGCGGATTGGTCCGGCTCAGGCCGGTCATTTTACCTCGGGCGTTGTGCCTCTCTGTTGCAGAAAGTCTTGAAACAGACCTTTTGTTTCCGACAAGGATTTGTAGTCACCCTGTTGAGCGATTTTTCCTTCATGAAAAACTAATATTCTGTTCGCGTTCTCGAGAGTGGTCAGCCGGTGCGCGATCGTGATGACCGTTTTCCCCTTGAATATTCTTTCGATGTTTTTCTGGACAATGGATTCGTTCGTATTATCCAGTGCGGAGGTAGCCTCATCGAAAATGATCAGTTGAGGACTTTGCAGCATAACCCTGGCAAGGGCTAGTCGTTGCTGCTGGCCGCCGCTCAGGTTATTGCCGTTTTCAGAGACAAGGCCGTCCATGCCGCCCAGGCTTTGCTGGATTTCGTCCAGTATGCAGGCATTTCTGGCCGCTTCAAGCAGTTCCTCATCGGGTACCGTTCGCTGGCATCCATAAAGTATGTTGTCTTTGATGGTGCCCGAAAAGACGAAGGGCTTCTGCGGAACGTAGGCAATCTTGCCGGCCAGCTCCTCCCTGGAGATAGCCTCGAGTGCCTGATCAAATAAGGACACCTCGCCTTTATAGCCATGAATCAATTTCAAGAGAATGTGGATAAAGGTTGTCTTACCGCAGCCGGAAGCGCCGGCAATCCCAATCGTCTCGCCGTTCTTGATGGTTAGATTCAGGGCATCTAACGTGGTGATCTCCGTAGTGCCGGGATAAGCAAAAGACAGGTTCGTGACGGTGACCGCCGGCTTATCCGTATTCCCGCTTATCTTTGCAACGGCACCCTGCTCGGTGAAGGAGACATCCAGCGGCTGATTCAGAATATTGAAAAGATCATCGACTTCAATGGAGTACTCCGACATTTCATCCAAGATGGTGTGAATCTGGCGAAGTGGCATTGTAATGTTGGTAAACAGGATGGAGTAGACCAGGATGTCGCCTTTTGAAATCATGCTCCTGGAGGCCAGGTAAATCGACAGCACGATCACGGCAATCGTAAAAGCACCCTCGTTCAGCGCCTTGGCCGCGTCATAAAGAGCCATGGCAATATGATGTTTGATCTCGATTCTGCGGCTCTCCTCGGCACTCTTCTCGACTTTCGCGACTTCATAGTTGACGGTATTCAGGACGCGGATGGTCTCAATTCCCCCGAGCATTTCAATTACTTTGCCGTCGACTACTTCCATTTGTCTTAATAAGGCAACCCGGATTCCTTTTTGTGACGTGACTTGTTTGAAGATCAGAAAGGCACCGGTGGGAATCACGAGAATCATGGCGGAGGCCATCACCGGCTTCTGCAGGAAAGCAATGCCAATGGCCGCCACTGCGCCAAAAAAAGCGGGCATAAACTCAATGAAGCTGAGTTTGAGAATACCAATCAGTCCCTCGATGGACCGGAAGAGGCGCCCGTACAAAGAGCCGATTTGTTGTTGATGGAGATAGCCGCCGATATCAACCTTCAGTAACCGTTCAATCACCCTGACGGTCTGCTGCTTATTGGTCTGGGTGGCGATGTTCTCGATCAGATATTTTCGCAGTACGGTCAACGCTTCCCGCACCAGGACGATGACACCGAGCAGGATGATGAAGGGAACCACAATCGCAAATGAAATGACGTTGCCGCTTACCAGGCGGTCCACCAGCCTGCCTAGAATCACCGCAGGAGCATTGGTCAGGATACCGGTGATGAGCATTACAAAAGTTGCAAGAAAAAGACTTCTCTTTTCTTTCTTGCTCAGCAGGCCGAGGGTTCTTGAAACACCCAGGAGGATTTCATTCACCTCTGTACGCATATAGGCCGGGCCGTCCTCTTTGGCTTCGTGAATTGCATCATCATACACGGGTCTTGCTGGTTCGATGTGGGCTCGACTTTTAGCATTCGACTGGCACGAACTTCTTTCTCCATGCATGGCTCCGCGAGCGGACGATTTCTTTGCGGCGGGCTTGGCGGCGGGGGCGATGATTTTTTCGCGCAGCCTGTCATAGCTGGCGCGGTTGGGATTTCCGCGGGTGAGCAGGTCGCGCTTGCTGTGGTAGGGCCGACCGGCGACGATGTCAACGCTGTTGCCGATTGCTCCCATGGTCCACCGGAACCGCGGGTTCTGTACAATCGGAATTCGGGACGAGCGTGGCGGATTGGGCAAGGAATGGGCGGCTGGCGGAGGGTGGGTGCATCGCCGCGACGGGTGCGACATCCAAAGGGTTAAGATTTGAAATGGCATTGTGAAAGGGAGTGGCATTCCATGCGTGAGTTGTGCGTCCTTGGTTTGTGCATCCGTGGGTTGTGTGTCCGCAGGTTGTGCGTTGAGGTGACGCGGTGAAGATCGAATGTATGCCGTTCACGGCGATTCCGCATAACTCGCGGCTGTTCCTGGATTTTTTCTTTCAGTTTGAAAAAGTGAAAGATTTTTATGCCCACCGGCCGCACTCGCAGGCAGTGCTGGACTACGCGCGGAAGCTGGAGTTTCCGGCGGAGCGGCGGGCGCGGGTGGCCGATGTGCTGGCGAAACAGAACCGGCGCTGGGGCGCGCCCGAGGCGGCAATGGAGGCGATCGAGCGCTTCCGCCAGGGCGCCGTGGCGTGCATCAGCGGGCAGCAGGTGGCGGTGCTGGGCGGGCCGCTGTACTCGGTGCTGAAGGCGGTTTCGGCCATACAGATGGCCGAGGAGCTGACGGCGCAGGGGACGCCGGCGATGGCGATCTTCTGGCTGGCGACCGAGGATCACGACCTGGCCGAGATTGCCAGCGCGACCCTGCCGAGCGGGTGCGAGCTGGAGAAGTTGACGGCGAGCGAGCAGACGGGATCGGATGCGCCGGTGGGACCGCTGGCGCTGGATGGCCGGATTGGATCCCTGGTGGAGCGGGCGGCGCAGTTGCTGGGGCCGGGATGGGTGAGCGACGCGCTGGGCCAGAGCTATCGCGCCGGGGAAAGTTACGGCTCGGCGTTTGCGCGGCTGTTTACGCGGCTGCTGGGCGGGAGCGGACTGGTGCTGGTGGATCCGCTGGACGAGGAACTGCACGCCATTGCGCAGCCCCTGCTGAGCGCCGCGGCCGAGCGCGCCGAAGAGCTGGACCAGGGACTGCTGGAGCGGGGCAAGGCGCTGCACCGGGCGGGTTATCACGAACAGGTGCGGGTCACGCCGGACTCAACCCTGCTGTTTTCCATGGAGGGCAACCGGCGCACCGTGCTGCACCGGGCAGGCGACGGATTCATGGTGGGCGCGCAGCGGACGGGGCGGCGCGAGGTGCTGGAGCGGATTGCGGCGCGTCCGGAGCAATACAGCGCCAACGTGCTGCTGCGGCCTGTGGTGCAGGATTATTTGTTTCCGACAGCGGTGTACTTTGGCGGGCCGGCTGAGATTGCGTATTTTGCGCAGGCGGGAGTGGTGTACGAGAAGCTGCTGGGACGCTCGACTCCGGTGCTGCCCCGGCTGTCGGCGACCATCGTCAGTCCGGCGATGAGCGAACTGCTGGCGCGCTATGGGCTGAGCTTCGGCGACCTGTTCCACGGCACGGAGCGGGTGTGCGAGTTGCTGGCCTCGCGGATGCTGGCGCCGGGACTGCGGGAGTCGCTGCGGGAAAGCCGGAAGTCGCTTGAGAGCCACCTGGAACAGTTGCGGGCGGAGCTTGGAAAACTGGAACCGACGCTGGTGGACGCGGCCGCGCGCAGCGAGCGCAAGATGCTGTACCAGTTGCAGAAGATTGGCAGCAAGGCGGCGCGGGCGGAACTGCGGCAGAACTCGGCCCTGGGCAAGGACGGGCACAAGGTGCTGACCGAGTTGTTTCCGCACAAGGAACTGCAGGAGCGAGTACTGCCGGGAATCTACTTTCTGGCGCAGTACGGACCGGAGCTGATCGGGGTGCTGAAACAGGCGGCGGCCGGGCAGTGTCCGGGACACCAGATCATCCGGCTGTAGAGCGGAGAAAGATTGACGGCCCAGGTTTGCGCCACCGAGGCTGGTGTGGGCCGCGACCGGGTGGTGCTACCATGGAGGCGCTATGTCAAAGAATAAGAAAAATTCCGCGCCCGAAATTGGATTTGAAGTGATGTGTCCGTGCTGCGAGGCGGCGTTGCGGGTGGACCCGGTGACCCGCGCGGTGATCAGCCACACGCCCAAGCCGGCAGCCAGGACGTTTGCCGACATGGAAGCGGCGGCGCGCGCCATGCGCGAAGGCGACGTGCGCAAGGAGTCGATCTTCCGGCAGTCGGTGGAGGCGGAAAAGAACAAGGCCGACCTGCTCGACAAGAAGTTTGCCGAGGCGGTGAAAAAGGCCAAGGAAGCGCCTGACATGTCGAAGCCGTTTCTGCGCGACTTCGATTTGGATTAGGCGCCCGTGCTGCTGCTGGGTCACCGGGGCTGCCGCGGCCGGTTTACGGAAAACACCTTTGCCGCCTTTGACCACGCGCTTGCCAGCGGCTGCGACGGCTTTGAGCTGGACGTGCGGCGAACCGCGGATGGGATTCCCGTGGTGTGGCACGATGCACGGCTGGGCGGGCGATTCATCTCACGACAAGAGTTTGAGAGCTTGCGCGAACGCTGCCTGAATCCAGGCCAGCGGGGACGGCGCAAGGTGGTGGAGCTGTGCGAACTGGAAGCGGTGCTCGCCCGCTACGCGCCGGTTGCCTGGATGGATATCGAAATAAAAGTGCGCGGGCTGGAAGCGCAGGTAGCGGAACTGGTGCGGCGCTACCCTCCGCGGCGAGGCTTCGCAGTCTCCTCGTTCCGGCGGCAGGTGCTGCTGGAGTTGCATCGCATTGATCCGGGACTGCCGCTGGGATTCATCTTTGACCGGATGCCGCGGGCGAAGGTGTGGCGCGCCCTGCCGGTTGAGTATATGAAGCCGAGCGCGCGGCTGGTGACCCCGGCGCGGGTAGCGGAGTTCCACGCCGAGGGCAGGAAAGTGCTGACCTGGACGGTGAATGAGGCGGAGGAAATGCGGCGGCTGGCCGAGGCCGGAGTGGATGGGATGATCGGGGACGATCCGGTGGGGCTGGCGCAGGGGCGGTGAGGACAGCGATGCCGAAACGTGAGCGTGATTACAGCGTGAGCAGCGGGAATGTATTTGCCGATCTGGGTGTGGCGAAGCCGGAGGAGGCGCTTGCCAAAGCCGAGCTCGCCCACAGGATTACCGTGCTGGTCCGGGAGAAAAGGCTTACTCAGCTTGAAGCCGCCAAGTTGCTTGGAGTGGATCAGCCGAAGGTTTCGGCTCTGATTCGCGGGCAGCTCTCGGGCTTTTCGCTGGAGCGGCTGATGCGCTTCCTGCTTCTGCTTGGCCAGGACATCAAGATCACGGTGCAAGCCTGCCCGCGCTCCCGGTCACGGGCCCGCGTGCATGTGGCATAGAGTGGCGCGTGGGTGGAGTTGATTGCTTCCCACCTTATCGCCGCAAAGGATGCAGCGCGAAGGTGGGGCACCCCGCATTGCACCCTTCGGGGCGCCTTTTGTTTTGCCCCGCTCGGCCCTCTATAGGTCGGGGTGCGACTTGCATACGAGGGCAAAGCCACCTTGCGGCTGCGGTTCTATATCGAACTCGCAATAGTGACTACCCTTGTGTATCCGAACTACAAGCCGAAGGTCGCCCTCGGCTTCCTCACGGCTCCAATAGATGCGTTGGGGCGTTAGACTAAAGAAGACATCCACGTCGTCCCCGTTCTGGGCTCGCAACTTCGCCTGTTCCCATTCTGGCTTGTCCTTAAGATTCTTCAAGTACGCTTTCATTCGCAATCTCCTAGCAGCATCACATTCGGCGTACCAAAGGTACCACCAGCGGAGTCAAGAGGTGATGCCAAACTCATTCGACTAGGAAATTCGGTTGGCGTACCCTGCGATAACGTTTGTTGACGTTTTCCCAAAAGGACGGGCAGTCGTAATTCCCTCGCTCTTCGGCGTTCTTGCACTCTGAGTGGAATCGAACCTGCGGTCTAACGCCTCCTCCGTGGAAGTGACTAGCTGAAATGCCTCTGGGGCCGGGTCGCATATTTCGGCGGCACTGGGGTTCCTCGCTACGCTCGGAATGACAACTCAGAACAACAACAAGAGCAAGAGCAAAAGCAAGGGCAAGGCCGACGCCACGAGCGACGCTACTTGCGGCGGCGGCCTCACGCGTGGAAACTGGTAGGCATGACAACTGGCGAGCGTTTTGAACGTGCGGTGGCGATCATGCATCGGCTGCGGGCTCCGGGAGGATGCCCGTGGGATCGCGAACAGACCTTTGACAGCATTACCAAGTACACGGTGGAGGAGACCTACGAGGTTCTGGAGGCGATTGCCGAGCGCGACTGGGAGGAGTTGCCGGGCGAGTTGGGCGACCTGCTGCTGCAAGTGCTGTTCTACGCGGAGATGGCGGGCGAACAGGGGCATTTCTCCATTGACGACGTGCTGGAGACACTGAGCGAAAAGCTGGTGCGGCGGCATCCTCACGTGTTTGGCGAGGTGGAGGCCGCGACCCCGGAGGCGGTGCTGAAGAACTGGGAGGCCATCAAGCGGCGGGAGCGGGCGCAGAAGGCGGCTGGCTCCGGGCAGGGCGGCGCAGACGCCACGGAACAGGAGGAGCAGGAGACGGCGCAGGCGTTGGAGCATGAGGAGGCCAAGCCGCTGCTGGATGCGGTTTCCCGGGCCATGCCGGCGCTGCTGGAGGGGATGAAGCTCTCCAACAAGGCGGCGCAGGTTGGTTTTGACTGGCCGCAGATTGATGGGATTTTCGAAAAGCTCGACGAAGAGGCCGAGGAGTTGCGGCGCGAGGTGGCGCGGATTCCGGCGCCGGGGCCGCAGCCGGTGGGACGTGGCGTGGCGGGTGCGCGCGGCAACGCGGTTGCAGCGGAGTTGCAGGGGCGGTTGCAGGACGAGGTGGGCGATCTGCTGTTTACGGTGGTGAACCTGGCGCGGTATCTGGATGTGGACCCGGAGCTGGCGCTGCGGCAGACAAACCGGAAATTCCGGCGTAGATTTGGGCAGGTGGAACGGCGCACCAGGGAAGCGGGCAAGGAACTGGGGGAAGTTTCTCTGGAGGAGATGGATCGGCACTGGCAGGACGCCAAGGGCAGCGAGTAGGCGGCGGCAACCGATGGATGAGGTTGCAGGAGGCGAGCGGATTGGGTACACACGGGGAAAAAAGCTTCGGCCAATTGGTGTTGCGCACCTGCCACAAGGTGGGCGAGTTCCGGCAGGTGGTGGCGCTGCAGAAGGAAGTTTGGGGCTTTGAGGATATTGACCTGGTTCCGGTGCGGCTGCTGGTAGTGGGAGAAAAAATTGGCGGGCACGTGCTGGGCGCATACGAGGGCGAGACGCTGGTGGGGTTCACCTATGGCCTGCCGGGAGTTCGCCAGGGCCATGCCTACATTCACTCGCACATGCTGGCGGTGAAGCAGACGCATCGCGACCGCGGTGTGGGACGGGAATTGAAACTGTTTCAGCGCGAGCTGGCGATGGGGGAAGGCTACGATCTGATCGAGTGGACGTTTGACCCGCTGGAGATCAAAAACGCGTTTTTCAACCTGGAACGGCTGGGCGCGGTGGTGCGGCGCTACGTTGTGAATCAGTATGGCGGCTCCTCGTCTCCCTTGCAGGGCGGGCTGCCCAGCGACCGGCTGGTGGCGGAGTGGTGGCTGCGCTCGGCGCGAGTGGAGGAGACGCTGAGACGCGGCAAGCGCCCGCCAATCGAGATCGCGGAGCGGGTGACGATTCCGGGGGAAATCTACCGCTGGAAGGCGCAGGCGGAGACCCGGGCGCGGGCAGCCGAGGCGCAGCGGCAGACCAGGGACCGGTTGCAAAAATTGCTTGGCGAAGGACTCAGCGTGGTCGGCTACGAGCGCGCTCCGAACGGGGATGGGAGCTTTCTGCTGGGAAGCTGGAACGAGGCTGGCTGGTAGAAATCGACTGGCGCGGATTGAGCCGCCGTGGGTTCAGCCGGAGAAGATGCGGCGGGCTTCGCCTTCGCGGTCGCGCCAGCGGCTGGTGTAATTCTGCAGGGTCATAAAGGTGCGGGTTCTCATGCGGTCGATGTACAGGGTGCCGCTGAGGTGATCAATCTCATGCTGGAGGATGCGGGCGTACCAGCCTTCGGCGCTGACCAGTTGCGGCTCGCCGCGCTGGTCGAGATAGCGCACCCGGACGCGGTGATGGCGGGGAACTTCGGCGGTGTAGCCAGGCACGCTGAGGCAGCCCTCGTAGAAATCGACCTTGCGCTCGCCTT